>Ga0265293_10002483_pt1 | contig 36823 bp, 25 predicted proteins | sample Munlanlewell138R_FD_192505 | JGI IMG/M metagenome (GOLD analysis project Ga0265293, IMG submission 192505) | Leachate microbial communities from a municipal landfill in Southern Ontario, Canada - Leachate well 138R | ecosystem: Engineered > Solid waste > Landfill > Unclassified | place: Canada... | reverse complement strand
CAGCTCCTCCCGGAGCTGACCTGAACGCCGCGAAACTTTGCGTTCGCGGCATTCAGGAGGCTCATTCATCCACGGCTAAAGCCGTGGTGTTCTGTCTTCGACCGCATAAATTGGCAGGGCAGTCAGTCCCTTGCCGGCCGTTTTAATTTTCCGGCGTTCAAGAGACGGACTGCCTTACTCAAACGGCGCAACCATATTCACTGCCGGAAACAGTTTGCGTACCGCGCCGGAATCTTTTTTAAGAAACAGCAGTTTCAGATTCGGGCCGGCATCCATCGTGAAATAAAGCTCCAGCTCTTGTTCGCGCGCACGCCAGATTTTTTGCATGGCACTTAACGACTGCGGTTTCCAGTAGCACAGCGGAGGCCGCGCCGCAATCATCGTTGCATGTATGGCAAGCGCATTATTTTCTGCCGTTTTACCAAACAGCGCAAAATCCTGTGCCGCAATTGCCGCGCACAGTTCATCGTAATCACACGCGGCCTGTGCCGGCCATGATTTGTAAAGCGCCGACGTTGCCACCGTGCGGTTCATGCCGGCAGTTGAGCCGGTTTTCTTTTTCGCGCCGGAAATTTCCAGAATTCCAATGCACAGTTCCGGCCATTCACCGGAAAATGTTTCGGCATAACTGTCCATACCGTCGGCGCGAATCCCGGCATGCCATATTGCAAAACCATTGTATATCGAACGCGACGCACTGCCGCTGCCGATCCGCGCCAGCATTGAAAGTTCGCGTTCACCGAAACCCCACCCCAGCAACTGATCAAGCGCTTTGACCAGCGCCGCAAATCCGGATGCCGATGAAGCGAGTCCCGCCGCTGTCGGAATAGTGTTTATTGTCCGTACCTCAAAAAAACTCCCGGCGCGAAACAGATCAAGAAACGTTGAAATCCGCTGCGCAAAATCCGCCGGCGCCGGCTTCCTGTTCAAAAAAATCCGATCGCGGTTTTTTGCAAACTTGATTGTTGTTTGTGTGCCGAGTTTGCCGAGTGAAATTGACAGGCTTGAATTGACCGGCAGATTCAATTCCGCGTTACGCTTGCCCCAGTATTTACACAAGGCAATATTCGCCGGTGCAAACGCCCTGCCGGTTGTGCCGGAATTTCCTTTGGCGCGCTGTAACAGATGTTCTACAAATTGCTGGCGTGTCATGCTGTGTAAAACAATCACTCTTCCTGATTTTAGCAAGACAAAAATAGAGCGCACCCTGATTTCTTCCCCCTTGACTGAGCGGGGTTTGCAGACATAATGCCTGTTTCGATTTAATCTGGATGTTCGGCATTATGATCAAGGTAAAGAATCTGGTAAAACATTTTCCGGGGCACCGCGCCGTAAATGATATTTCGTTTGAAATTCAGCGCGGTGAGATCGTCGGTTTTCTCGGACCGAACGGCGCCGGAAAAACAACCACCATGCGCATGCTGACGGGTTTTCTCTATCCGACATCCGGCACGGTGGAAATCGCCGGCTGCAATGTATTCGACAATCCGGTGGAAACGCGCCGGAAAATCGGTTACATGCCGGAAAGCTGCCCGCTCTACACAGAACTGCGCGTGCACGAATATTTGACTTATCGCGCCAGAATCAAAGGTGTGCCGCGCAATAAAATCCGTGAACGCCGGGATACGGTGATGGAACTGTGCGGACTGACTCACATGAACAAGCGGATTATCGGTCAGCTTTCCAAAGGCTACCGGCAGCGCGTCGGCCTGGCTGACAGCCTGATTCACGACCCCGACCTTTTAATTCTCGATGAACCGACTGCCGGTCTCGACCCCGGACAGATCCGCGAAGTGCGCGAACTCATCCGCCGCCTCGCCGAACGCCACACCCTGCTGCTTTCCACACACATTCTGCCGGAAGTTGAAATGACCTGCCCGCGGATTCTGATCATCAATAAAGGCAAGCTTGTTGCATCGGATTCACCGCAGCAGCTCCAGCGCCGGCTTGAAGGCGAAACGCGGATCGTGGCCGAAATTTCCGGCGCAACAGAAAATATCATCGCAGCAATTAAGGCAATGAATATTGTCGAAGAAGTCACTGTGACACCGCTCACTGACGGCTGGCACAGCTGCTGTATCAATGCCGTGTCTCCGGAAATCCGTACACAAATTTTTGAATGCGCTGTGAAGAACGGCTGGAAACTGCGCGAATTGCATCTTGAAAGCCGCTCGCTTGAAGATATTTTTGTATCGCTCGTCAACAGTGAAGAACTTCCGGAACAATGAAACGTCTGAACGTCAAAAGTCTAAAAGCCGCAGGTCGGGAACACATTTCCGACGCCGGAATTTTGACTTTGAGACCTTCGACTTTAAAACCTTAAGACTGAATTTATGAAAACTTTCCCAGCACTTTGGAAACGCGAACTGGCAGCGATGTTTTTATCGCCGATCGCTTATGTAATGCTGACGTTTTTTCTGCTGATTACCGGCTGCGGCTTTTACTGGCTGGTTAAAGAAAATCTGGAAATGATCCGTTCCATTCAGGGACTGGTGATTGTCATCTGGTTCTGCATGCTGATTGTCATTCCGATTCTTACCATGCGCTCGTTTGCCGAGGAACGCAAAAGCGGCACGTTCGAAACGCTGTTTACCGCTCCGGTGCATAATTCCACGGTAGTACTCGCAAAATTCTTCGGCGTGTGGGGATTTTTTCTTCTGATGTGCGCGCCGACACTGCTCTATCCGGTCATCGTCCGCCTGCTCGATCCGGCTGCTGCAATTCTGCTCGACGGCGGCCCGCTGCTGACGAGCTATCTTACGATCGGGCTCATCTCCGCCGCGTTCACTGCGCTCGGCCTGCTGTTTTCAGCGCTCACCTCGAATCAGATTATCGCCGCCATTGGAACGTTTGCCATCATGGGCATTCTCTTTTTCGGCGCGCTGATTGAACCGACCATTTCCAAAAGTATGGCCGTGCGCGAAATCTGCGCCTACATCTCTTCAGCACTGCATCTGATGGAAGCTGCACGCGGAATTTTTGATTCACGTTCGATTATTTTTTATTTGAGCACTACAGTATTTTTCCTGTTTGCCACCGTGAAAGCAGTTGAAATCCGAAGATGAATAAGACCTGAAAAACATGAAACGTCTGAAAGTTAAAAGTCTAAAAGCCGCAGATCGGGAACACATTTCCGGCGCCGGAAATTTGACTTCCCGACTTTCGACTTTGAGACCTTCGACCTTTGACTTTAAGACCTTCGACTGAGTATTATGAAAATCCGCAAAAGATACCGTTTCTGGACAGGGCTTGATTCATTTCTTGCACTGCTGTTCGCTGCCGGAATTGTGCTGATGCTCAATTATCTTTCGTTCCGGCATTATACGCGCAAGGACATCAGCTTCGGCCGGCTGTATACGCTTTCAGATAAAACCGTCAGTCTGCTCGACAGCCTGAGCCGTCCGGTGCACATCACCGTTTTGTTTGAGCCGGGACACGAACTTTATGACGATGTAAACAGTCTGATTCGCGAATATCAGGCGCACAGCAAGATGCTGGATGTGCAGTGGATTAATCCGCACAAGGATCTGTCACAGATGGAACGGCTGGGTGAAAAATATGAAATCAGTCAGGCCAACGTGGTCATTTTCGATTGTGCCGGCCGCAGCAAATATGTCCGCGCCAATGAAATCGCAGCCAAAGGCAACCGCAACAACGTCGCGCGTATTGTTTCATTTAAAGGTGAACAGGCTTTTTCTTCGGCGATTCTGAACGTATTGCAGGAAACGGTGCCGGTCGTCTATTTTCTCACCGGACACGGCGAACGAAGCATTGCCGATTTTGATCACCGCACCGGTTATTCCGGCATCGCACAGTGGATTGAAAACGATAATGTGCACATCAGACCGCTGCTGCTGAATCACGCAAAACGGATTCCGGCAGAATGTGCGGCACTTGTCATTGCCGGTGCAACCAAAACGCTGGCGCGCGCTGAAATTGAACTGATTCACCACTGGCTGCTTGCCGGCGGACGGCTGATGGTGCTCTCGCAGGCACATCAAACGTCCGGCCTCGAACCGCTGCTGCGCGCATGGGGCGTATTGCTCCGCAACGATATGATCATTGATGCAAACGCCGGAATTGACGGCTTCGTACCTGCCGGTGAATACGGCGCACACGCTATCACCGAAAAACTCGATGCGCTGGCCGCCACGTTTTTATTCCCCCGCTCCGTTGAGCCGGACTACTCGCAATTCGGCACCAACTCCGTCGACCGCCCACAGGTTACGGCGCTCGCGCTTTCATCGCGCACCAGCTGGTCTGAAACAAATGCTCAGCAGTTCCCGCCGCGGTTTGATGCAAACTCCGCCGACCGGCACGGTCCGGTCTCCATCGCCGCCGCTGTTGAAAAAGGTGCGCCGGCGGGACTGCTCGATATTCAAATCCGCCCGACGCGTATCGTTGTTTTCGGCGACACCGGTTTCGTTTCCAACAGCGGACTCACCGGCAGCAATATCAGCTTTTTCATGAGCGCACTCAACTGGCTGCTTGACCGCGAAGAGCTGATGGCGATTGCGCCGAAGCAGGTGGATAATACCCTGCTGCAGCTCACCTATTCTAAACTGCAGTTTCTCTTCTGGGCTGTCGCCGGAATCATTCCGGCACTCGCTGCAATTTTCGGACTCTTCATCTGGTCGCGCCGGAAAAAATAATTTAACTCTGAATCGTGAAAACCCTGAACTCCGAACACTGAACCCTGAACTGACATCATGAAATCACGCTTTACAACTCTGCTGCTCTTCGTCACCGCGGTGCTGCTCGGCGCGTTTATTCTTGTTTTTGAGCACGACACAGAAACATCGTATGAACGCGCGTCGCGGCTGCGTACTGTATTCGCCGTTTATCCGGACAGCATCAATCAGCTCATTTTCGAGCGCGGCGGCGTGACCATCGAATGCAGGAAAATAAACGGCGAATGGCGTATGACTGCGCCGGTACATGCGGCGGTGGATCAGCTGATCATCAGCCGGATGATCAGCGGCATGGCACGCGTGGAGCGCGGTGAACTGCTCAGTCCGGCATCGCTCAAAGAACGCAACCTTTCCGCTGCCGATTACGGCTTCGATGAACCGCGTGCGAAAATCACCTATCGCACGGAACAGAATACCGGTGCCACGTGGCTGATCGGGCGTGACTCGCCGCTGGATAATATGCTGTATGTGAAATCCATCGACAGCGACGTCATCATTTTTGCACCGCAGACGCTCCTGCATCTCGTACCGGAAAATCCGGCGTGGATTCGTTACCGCATTCTGTTTTCCGGCGAATCCACCGCCGTGCGCGGGATTGATATACGCCGCACCGCCGGACTGTTTCAACTGCGCCGTCTCGATACCGGCACATGGCAGATTCAACAGCCGTACACCGGCCGTGCCGATCTGCCGCCGGTGCACGCCTTCACCGAAAAAATTCTCGGCGCACGCATCCGTAATTTTATCGTCGACGAGAAAACAGATCTTGTGCCGTTCGGTTTAACAGCGCCGGTGATGGAACTGAGCATGTTCACACAGGATCAGCGGATTCAAACACTGCGCATCGGCGATGCTGTAGACAATGCGCCGGAAGAGCGCTATGCCAAATATGTTGATTCCGACTCTGTCTTCACCGTTTCATCCGAATGGGTCAACGAAATTGAAACCGCTGCCGGAACGCTGCGCAGCCCGCTGCTGACCGACCTGCCGGCGGAACGAATCACTGCACTCAAAGTCACACGCGGTGAACGGCTGGTTGAACTGATGGAAACCAACGGTGCATGGCAGATTGTGCGTCCGGCGCACTGGGATGCCGACCCGGAAAAAGTGATCCCGATCCTCCAGAGGCTCGCCGCTGCACCCATACAGGAATTTATCGATGCACCGTCTGCCGACCAAACCCTGCGCGTACAGAACGCACCATGGATCATTGAATTTTCAGACGGGGAAAAAACCGGCACGCTGCGCGTCAGTGCGCCCGGCACCAATGACCTGCGGCTGGCACAATATAACAACGAACCGGCGATCTACGCCGTTGCGGCCGGCATCATTCCAGAATCACTTGCGGATCCGCTCTCCTACCGTAAACGCGTTGTGCTGAACATCAGTCCGGCGGCAATCGAAACAATCTCCGTGCGTATCAGTGCGGATTCCATCGGTGTACACAAAAATGAATCCGGCGGATTTGTTGCCGATGCCGCCGGTGAGCAGGTGGTTCCCGCAGCACTCACCAGTCTGATGTGGGAACTGAACAATCTGCAGGTCGAACGCTACGTTGCCTTCAATCCCGAATCGCTTACAATGTATGGACTTGAAAATCCGGCGGTTCACATTACCGTCACTCTCGGTGATACCCATGCAATCGGTCACATCCTTCTCATCGGCGATGCAACAGAGGGCGGATACTACGCCATGCTGCAGGGACAAAACACCGTTTTCATTCTTCTGTCCGAATCCGTTGAAATCCTCACTGCCCGCCTGACCAAACCCGTGGAGTGATAGAGAGGCAGAAAGGGATAAAAACGCAAAAGTACACAGTACCGGAGAATTTTTGACCGGTTGGGCAGGAAGATAACGGTCGGGATGTATCTGGAGATAACAAACTCTGGATTTGTGTTTTAAGTGATACCGGACAGCTTCTAGATAAGCGCGGGGAAAGAGATGGAACTGCTTAAAATCTGTCAATCCGGTGAAAGCGCATTTCAAACTGATGAATTATACCCGTAGTGCGTTCAACTCAATGGATAGAAATATGACAAAACGGAAGGCGGCGAAGAACCGGTGTTCGCCGGAACGAACGGCTTTCTACTTCTCTTCTCACGGAAGAATTAACAGGATCGACTGGATTTTTTCATACCGTTAATCTTTTTAATAACCTTCTGAATCTGTTTTTTGTGTGTTTTATGCAATTTTATGGCTGATAAAACTCCGGCGAACCTGTCGGTTCTGTCATCTAACGTATACCGGTGATTCTATATTGCATTCAATTTTAGACTTAAGGATAATGCATGTTTATGACGAAGAAACCGTATCATCAAATTAATACAGGGATCGACCTGGGGGAGTTTATTAACGTGTCAGAACTGCGCTATGACGGACGGAAACCGGATCAACTGCGTCCGGTAAAAGTTACCCGCGATTTTACAATTAATGCCAAAGCGTCCGTATTAATTGAAGTGGGGAATACAAAGGTAATTTGTGCGGTGAGTCTGGATGAAAACCTGCCGGGCTGGATGCGCGCGCAAAATGCGGAGGGCGGCTGGGTGACCTGCGAATACTCTATGCTGCCAAGCGCAACACCGGACCGGTCGAAACGCGAAGCCGCTGTCGGAAAACTCGGCGGGCGCACTATGGAAATTCAACGGTTGATCGGTCGTGCGCTGCGTGCCGTAATCGATCTGAAAAAACTTGGCCGGCGACAACTGTTTATTGATTGCGATGTCATTCAGGCCGACGGCGGAACGCGCGCCGCATCAATTACCGGAGCGTATATAGCGCTGCGTATGGCGGTTGACCGACTGCTCGAAGAAAAAGTTTTAAAATGCGATCCAATCAACGAAGCTATCGCGGCCGTCAGTGTTGGAATCTGCAAGGGCGTTCCCCTGCTTGACCTTTGTTATTTCGAAGATTCATCGGCTGAAGTGGACATGAATGTTGTAATGACATCGTCCGGACGTTTTGTTGAAATACAGGGTACCGCCGAAGAACAGCCTTTTACCAAGGAGCAGATGCAGCAGATGATGCAACTGGCGGAACAGGGGATTACTGAATTGTTTGCAATACAAAAAACTTAGAGCAAACGTGATATATCGAAATTGACAATCGTGAAGTACGCATCTATCTGGCCGGTGAAGGAAATGCTCAACAGCCTGCTGTATGCGGAAACGAATGCGCTATGCAGAGCAACGCGGTATGAACGCAGTCCCGATCGGGAGGATGAGCGTATTGACAATGCCGTTCTGGCGATCGCAATTGATCATCCGGCTCTTGGACAGGTACAGATCAGCAAATAAGCTGCCTAAAGACGGGATGAGTGCCCGGCAGAGCAACCTCGTCCGGAAGGAATTTTATGAACAGCTGGTTCAGGACGGGAAAAAGAAAACGGCGGCACTCATCGCCGTATCCCGGAAGCTGATCATACTCACCTGCCGGCGGCTCGCAGACCCGGGTTCCAGTTCTTATAAACTTCAATAAAAAACACTATTGCTACTTTATCATTGCACGAATAGCGCGGATATGATCAGGCGTGGTGCCGCAGCAACCGCCGATAATATTTGCACCGGCGGCGATGAGCGCCGGAATCTGCGCAGCCATCTGTTCCGGCGTTTCAGGAAATACGGTGACTCCGTTCTCGTGTTTCGGCAGTCCGGCGTTGGCATGCACCAGAATCGGAATTTCCGGCACAGCCGTGCGCAGTTCACGGACAACCTCGATCATACGCTCGATGCCGTTGCCGCAGTTGGTACCGATGATGTCGGCGCCGGCGGCGGACATTTCGATGGCGAACTGTTCCGGCGATACGCCCATCATGGTGCGGTAACCGCCGTCAGCAATTTGTTCAAACGTGAAGGTGCAAATGACTTCGCAGTTTGTATTTTCTTTAACGGCACGAATGGCGAGTTCGGCTTCGTCGAGCGCGCTCATGGTTTCAATGCAAATGGCAGTCGCCCCGCCTTTTTCAAGTGCGGCGGCCTGTTCTTTAAATGCATCGTAAATTTCTTCTTCCGTGACTTCTTCCATGAGGAGGATTTCCCCGGTCGGTCCGATAGATGCAATGACGCCGGCATTTTCACCGGCGGCTTCACGCGAAAGGCGTGCACCGGCTTCGTTGATTTCGGCGGCGCGGTCAGCAAGTCCATAATGTGCAAGCTTAAAACGGTTGGCACCAAATGTATTTGTTTCAACGAGATCGGCGCCGGCGGCGACATAAGCTGAGGCGATATCGCGCACATCATCCGGGCGGTCAATATTCCACAGTTCCGGGCATTCGCCGGGCTTTAAGCCTTTTTTTTGTAAAAATGTTCCCCATGCGCCGTCGGAAACGAGTATCCGCCCCTCTTTCACCAGCTCGGTAATTTTTTCCATTCCCTTATAGTAGCGCATTCCCGCCGGATTTTAATCATGAAAAGATACGAAAAAGTAATCCGCAGGTTGCACAGATAAACACAGATCTTTGCAACTGCGGATTTAACGGTAGGCATGCAGTCCCTTGCGCGCCGCACGTATGAATGAAAATTAAATTTGAATAATTCGATTTATCGGCGCGCAAGGGACTGCACGCCCTACCGTTCAGAATTACAACGTGAATGAAAATTCAGCGGGGTCAAGATTTGGAATTGCAAGCGCGTCGACAAAACGGTTGTCGAATTCATCAGTTTCGGCGAGATGAAATGCTTTAGGCCCGCAGGAGATTTCTTTGAATGTGCTCCAGATTCCCGGTGCACCGAGCGCGGCATATGCACCGGCGAGCGAGCCGTTGCCGATGACGTCATATTGTTCAAGCGGAATTTCCGGCAGCATTCCAAGCGTAATCGCATTGCCTAAATCCAAATGTGCGGCAAATCCGCCGGCGAGGATAAGACGATCAATATTTTCGGGTGCATAACCGCATTCGCCCAGCAGTGTACGAATGCCGGCATAGATTGCCGCCTTGGCTTTCAGAATTTGGGAAACGTCATACTCGGTAATGAGAACGGCTTCGCCGGTCGCCGAACTTTCCGGCGATGCAATGACACATGCAATCACATTGATGCCGTGGCAATCGAGATCAACATATTTCCCGGCGGCGCGCAGACGATCGCGATCAAACCGCCCCATCGGATTCAGCAGTCCGGTTTTAAAAGCAGTGGCAATGAAGTCGACCACCGCACTGCCGCACAGTCCGCGCGGAGCAGCATCGTCAATAGTTTTATACTCAATCACATCGCCGGCGGTGCAAATAATCTTCTCAATCATCCCGGTATCAGCACGGCCGCCATGCAACAATCCGGCGCCTTCAAACGCCGGACCGGCGGCGGTGGCGGTAGCGTACAGTTTTCCATGATCATTCAGCACGAGCTCACCGTTCGTACCAATATCCACCAGCAGTTCGAGTTTTTGTTTTGAAAGTCCGGCGACAAATAAATCAGAGACGATATCACCGCCGACATAACCTGAAATTGCCGGCACTGTTTTCACAACAGCGTTCGGAACACAGATTAGACCGATTTCCGGCGCGGTACAGTCGCGGAATATTTTCGTGAGCGGTTCAAACGGAATAACACCGATACTCAGCGCTGAAAGTCCGAGAGCCAAGTGACTCATCACCGTATTGCCGGAAAAAACAATTTCAGCGATGCCGGCGGGATTAATTTTACTCTGCTCAATGAGTGCATCGATGAGCGGTGCCACAGTTTCGTTAATAACCAGCTGTTGCAGTTTTTTAATATTGGTTTCATCGGCACACAATGCAATGCGCGTGGCAACATTATCGCCAAGCTCAATCTGCTGATTATATTGAGATTGTTTCGCCAGAATGTTCCCGGTGGATAATTCAACCAGCAGCACCGCAACCGTGGTTGTACCGATATCTACCGCCACGCCAAAGCCGGTTTTATTTTCTTCCGGAATAAAATCCACCGCACAGTTAAAGCCGGAATCGACATACATTCCGGCATTAAACAGCGAAGTCGCCGGAATGTGAATTACGGCATCATCGTACAGCATTTCCGTTTTACACGCGCGTGCTTCCAGCGTTTCGCCGGCAGCCACTGTAACCTTCTTACCGGCGATACGATATGCTCCAGCACCCAGCAGCACCATGCAGCGCCGGCAGGTGCCGCTGCCGCCGCACGGCATATTAATCGGGAATCCGGCTTCCGCCGCCAATTCATAAAGCAACACTCCGGCGCGGTTTTCAACCGCGCCGCTGCGTGCTCCGGATTTAAAAAACAGACTCATGTTGCAAAACAGTTAACCACTGATCTTCACTGATTTTCACTAATATTTTTTAGTGTCAATCAGTGAAGATCAGTGGTTGGTTTTTTACGCATTCATCATGGCGTTGATTTTACTGTTAATCACTTTTTCACGACAGGGAACGCTCAGCACATCGCATTCGGTCCCGAGAATAAACGGATGCCCGGTGGCTTTCATTTTTTCTTCAAGTTCCAGCGTCAGCCGTTTCACTTCGTCCGCACTGATCGCTTCGTCGGAATAGAATTTTTTCGACGGCAGATTGCCGTACATCACTGTATTTTTGGAAACAAGCCCGGCGTCGTTCCACAGCACACGCGATGAGCCCAGACTGAGAATCACCGGATCAAGGCGGTTGAACGATTTTACCATATCATCTGTCAGCTCACCGCAGTTGTGGAAAATCAGGTCGACACCGAGTTTGTCCAGTACCGCTTTTACTTTCAGATTCGGTTCCAGTACAAAGCGCTCAAATATATCCGAGCCCGCCTCCAGCTGATTCGGCGAAAAATAAACCAGATTTGCTGCCGGCTCACAAATAAACAACGCTTTTGCGCCGGCTTCCGCCTGTGCAGTGAGATAACGGATCACAACGCGCGTTGCAACGTCCGACATCTGCTCCAGCAGGGCAACATCGTCTTCGTCAGCACCGGTCATACCCATGCCGGCGAGAAACACCGCTGAAATCGGATCGGCAATCAGTTGCGTTACCAGCGAAAACGGGCCGATGCCCATTCCCACAGTGACCATACCGAGCTCTTTTTCGCGCGCCGCAACATAACTGATCGCTTCACAGGTCGCCTTCATGCGCGGCGTCAACGGTGCCGACGAAATTTTTTCGATGAACTCCGGCGCGACCGTTTGGCTGAAATGATATTTTTCAATATCAGCGTCTGGAACGCCGTACAGTTTCAGCAGCATCTCCTTTTCGAGCGTAAGGTCCATCAGCGGCACCGCCAGCGGGCTGTTATGGCGCCGGGCAGATTTAATAACCGCGTCGGCCAGCAGTTCACCGTTCAGTTCAATCTCTGTCACATTCGGATATTCATGCAGTGTTAAATGTACCGCAATCGGCAAACGCTGATTTTTTGCGGCAAGATCCAGATAAAATTTTCTATCCATACTGCATTCCCCCAACTTAATGATGCCGAACAGTATAAAGAAAGCACCGGAATAAAATAGTCCGTTTGGAAGCCAAAATAGTATAATATTGCTGAATTTATAAAACTTTCATCTTTTATTGAGTAAAACAGAACGGTTAATGTTTTAATATTGCCGTTTTTTAGAAACAACATTTGCTGATATATTGCGAATCGTACTCGGTCGTAATTCTCCGTATTGATAATGTATCGAAACTCTCGCCGGTGCGGTCTGCACTGCGATGGACAAAGAAAACCGGACGCCGCCCTTGGTTATTTCAAAAACAATCGTGAAAAAAATCACCGGCGTTTAAAATTTCTTCGGGCAGGTTCGGGCAGAAACGGCTGCTGACGCACGCCGATGTAAACAGAATTTTCGCCGAGCAGCGCGGTGAGCTGCTGTATAAGCTCCGGCGTGGCGGCGACCTGTGAATAACGATCGGCTTTGGTGAAGATTTTTTCGCCGGAGTCGAGCAGGATACAAATATGCAACGGTGTCGGTCCCGGCGATTTTTTTATCACTGCCTTAATGGTATTCATATTTGTCGAGGTGAGTGCGGCCTCGGGCAGATGCAGGGATAATTTTTCGGCATAAACTGTATGTGCTTCAGCGAGCGGGACAAGCTCAGAAATCTGCAGCTCAAGTTCGTCCCGGAAATCGCGGACGATTTTACCGCCGGCCATAATTGCGCTGCCGTCTTTTAACAGCGGTTCAAAGCGCCGGAAGTCATCAGGCCAGATAACCGCATTTACAGCACCGCCGAATCCTTCGATAACGATGCGGGCATACGGGCGCGAATCTTTTTTTGTGAACAGTTTCCGGAAACTATCAATCAATCCGCCGACGCGCACCATTGACTTCGCCGGTTCTCCGGAGGCTTCAGCCGCAACTTCCGGCAGTTGTGCAATACGGTGCAAAGCAAATGTATTGAGCATCCATTCATACTGTGCGAGCGGATGGCCGGAGATATAGAACCCGATAAGCTCCTTTTCCACCGCCAGCAGCTCGCCGTTATGCCACGGGGTGACTTCAGGAAGCTCTGCATCGCCGGCGGATTTTAATTTGCCGGTGTTCATCAGATCGAACATAGAGGTTTGTCCGCTGGCGCGGTCGCGCGCAGCTTCAGCAGAACGTGCAACGGCTGTATCAATTCCTTCAAAAAGCCGCGCGCGGTGGATGCCGGTAAAATCGAATGCGCCGCATTTGATCAGACTTTCCAGAGTCTTACGGTTTACTTCGCGTGAATCGACGCGCCGGCAAAAGTCAAACAGCCCCTGATACGGGCCATTATCCTCACGTTCCTGAACAAGTGTGTCCACTGCACCGGCACCGACATTTTTCACGCCGGCCAGTCCGAATAAGATTTTTCCGTTCACCGGACGGAAGCGTGCAGTGCTTTCGTTCACACTCGGCGGATTGACCTGCAGCCCCATCTCACGCGCATCGGCAAGCACAGCCGTAAGTTTATCCGGATTGCCCATTTCTGATGACAGCAGCGCCGCCATAAATTCGGCGGAATAGTGTGCTTTTAAGTAGGCGGTTTGATAGGAAACAAATGCATAAGCGGTGGAATGTGATTTATTAAAACCGTACTGCGCAAATTTTTCAATGTTGTTGAAAATCCGCTCCGCCTGCCTGGCCGGAATTTTATTCGTTGTTGCACAGCCTGCTACGAACTTGCCGCGCTGCTGCGCCATTTCATCCGCATCTTTCTTGCCCATTGCGCGCCGCAGAATATCCCCTTCTCCAAGTGAAAAGCCGGCGAGATCACGCGCCGCCTGCTGAATCTGCTCCTGATAGACGATGATACCGTTGGTCTCTTTCAGAATCGGTTCGAGAATCGGGTGGTCATATTCCACCTTTTCGTGTCCGTGTTTGCGGCGTGTATAGAGCGGGATAAACTGCATCGGTCCGGGACGGTAAAGAGCCAAAATGGCGATAATATCCTCCATGCAGTCCGGTGCAACCTGCCGGAGCGTATCGCGCATACCGGGACTTTCCAGCTGAAACACACCGGAGGTATTTCCTTTGCAAAGCAGTTCGAACGTTTTTTTATCATCGAGCGGCAGCTCCATCGGATCCAGTTTTACACCATGACTTCTTTCGATCTGCTCGATCGTTTCCTGAATAATTGTCAGGTTTTTTAAACCGAGGAAGTCCATCTTGAGCAGGCCGATCTCTTCAGTCGGCCCTTTTTCAAACTGAACCACCGTAATGCCCTCTTTGCGCTCTTTCGTCAGCGGAATAATTTCAATCAACGGCTTTTCGCCGATTACCACGCCGGCGGCATGCATACCGGGGTGGCGCGGCAGACCTTCCAGCCGCGGGGCATATTTCATAATTTCACGCGCATGCGGATCGGTCACGCATACTCGTTTAAAATCAGGGCTCTCCTGCAGCGCTTTATCCAGTGTCATACCCGGCGATTCCGGAATCAGCTTAGCAATCCGGTCACAGTCCGGCAGCGGAATATTTAAAACACGCCCGATATCGCGAATCAGCGTTTTCGCTCCGAGCGTTCCGAAAGTGATGATTTGCGCAACGCACTCTTCGCCGTATTTTTCGCGCACATAACCGATCACATCTGCGCGGCGGGTCGGGCAGAAATCAATATCGAAATCCGGCGGTGAAACGCGGTCTGGATTCAAAAAGCGCTCGAAAATCAAATTATATTTCAGCGGGTCGATCGCAGTGATGCCCAGCGCATAAGACAGAATTGAACCGGCGCCGGAACCGCGCCCCGGTCCCACCGGAATACCGTTATCTTTTGCCCAGCGGATAAAATCCTGCACTACGAGAAAATAGTTCACATAATTGGTGCGCCGGATAATCGCTACTTCATACTCAAACTGTTTTTTTACTCGTTCTTCAAATTCAGTTTCCGGCGCATCAAAATTTTTCAGTTTATAAAGTTTTTCGAGCCCGCACCTTCCAAGCTCCGCCAGATATTCCTCTTTTGTGTAACCGTCCGGCAGCGGAAATACCGGAAAGTGCAGCCGCTCCGCCGGCAGATCGAACTCAAACTCAACATTGCACCGCCGCGCAATTTCAACCGTATTCGTCAGCGCTTCCGGATGGTCGGAAAACAAACGCAGCATTTCGGCGCCGCTTTTCATATAAAACTGTGTGCCTTCGTACTTCATCCGGTTTTCTTCGGACAGTACATTGCTCTGTTGCAGACAGATCAGCACATCGTGCGCTTCGTGATCCTGCTGGCGGATATAATGCACATCATTCGTCGCCACCAGCGGCAGACCAGTAATGCCGGCTACTTCAAAAATAGCTTTATTCGCCGTTTTCTGTTCAGAAAGCCCGTGATCCTGAATTTCGAGGAAAAAATTATTCGGCCCGAAGATCTCCGCATACTCCTGTGCCAGCACCACTGCCTTATCCACTGCGCCTGCCGCGCATGCCTCTGTAATTTCCCCCTTTAAACACGCTGACAGCCCGATCAACCCTTTGCTGTATCGGCGCAACAGCGTTTTATCAATACGCGGCTTATAATAAAAACCTTCCAGGTGGCCGACCGACACCAGCCGCATTAAATTTTTGTACCCTTCGTTATCTTCCGCCAGCAGCACCAGATGCATATTATCAGCCTGCGACGTTTTTTCGTCCATGCCGTTACGCGCGACATATACTTCGCAGCCGATAATCGGCTTAATTCCCGCTTTGTATGCCGCTTTATAAAAATCGACCGCGCCGTACAAGGCGCCGTGATCCGTGATCGCCAGATACTGCTGACCGAGCTCTTTTGCCGCCCGCACGGCCTCGCCGACCTTGCAGGTGCTATCCAGCAGACTGTATTCCGTATGAAAATGAAGATGGCAGAATGGAATTTCTTTTGTTGTCATACTCTATATATACAGTCGAAACCTCAAAAACTAAAATCCGGATGTGAAACTTTGCAGCACAGATTATATAATCTATTCGTGATCAATTAAAAACAATGTAAAAATTTACTTCGTAAAGAAAAATATTCTCATAAAAGAATTTATAAAAAATCCGGCAGAAATTTTGTAAAATCTAGCCAGAGGGAAAATGTGTTGCAGATGACGGGCAACCACCTGCCTGCAACAGACTTCATTCCGCGGACCACTGAGTCCGGCGATTTATTTCCGAAAGAGGATAAGCCGGGACAAATCGGTAAAAAATGCCCCAGGAGATCGGAACATGGCTCAACGCCAACCCGAGTAAATTATTGAATTTTGAAACCGCCGCAGAACGGTGCAATCAGGCAGCAGCGGCATGAAACAAAAATTCTAAACAGACTCCCGCTTTTACAATCCATCCGCAGTTTTTTGAGAGCGTAATTGTCCGCAGGCGGCTTTCAGCGATACACCTTTGGAATCGCGCAGTGTTGTATTGATACCGGATTTTTTAAGACAACGGCAAAACTCCTGCATTGTTTCCGGATCAGAACGTTCGCCGGAGAATTCTGCAACAGGACTGAGCGGAATCAGGTTTACGCGACAGGGGAACGTTTTTAACCGCTGGGCGAGTTGATGTGCCTGTGCCGGCGAATCATTCACATGGTTGATCAGCGTATATTCAAAGGTGATGATACGTTTTGTCTTTGCAGTGTATTCTTCACAGGCTGCCAAAAGTTCTGCAAACGGCCAGCGTTTATTCACCGGCATGAGCTGTGAGCGGAGTTCATTATCGGGTGCATGCAATGAAACAGAAAGCTCAACCTGCAGCCCCTCTTCACCTAACCGCCGGATTCCAGGGATAAGGCCGCAGGTGCTGATTGTAATCCGGCGGGCGCCGATTTCGAATCCTTCGGCACTGTTTAAAATCCGGATCGCGCACAAAACCTCATCATAATTGTCAAACGGTTCGCCGATGCCCATAAACACAATATTATCCGGACGTTTGCCGAGCATGCCGGCGATTACGGTAACCTGTCCGATGATTTCTCCGGCAGTTAAATTCCGGATAATACCCTTCTGCCCGCTGGCACAAAATGCGCAGCGGAATGCACAGCCGACCTGACTCGAAACACAAACGGTGTTTCGTCCGGTGCGTGGAGCCGGAATAATAACAGTTTCAATGAGCTCGTTATCGGTGAGTTTGAAAAGCAGTTTTTGCGTTTGACCGGCAGTGCCTGTTATTTCAATCAGCATCGCCGGACAAATTGAAAAACTCTTCTCCAGCTGGTTGCGGAACGCCGCCGGCAGATTTTTCATTTCATCGAACGATGAAACATGCTGCTTATACAGCCAGTCAAAAACCTGTTTGGCACGGAATGCAGGCTGCCCCTGCTCTGCGCAGAACGCTTTGAGCTCAGCAAAAGGCACTCCGTAGACGGCAGGCTTCACAGCTCGTCAACAATTTGCACCGCGCGCCCGATATACGTCGCCGGCGAGAGTTCCAGCAGCCGTTTTTTATCCGCTTCCGGCAGATCAAGCGCTTCGATGAATTTCAGAATTGCCTGTTCGTCAATAACCCGTCCGCGCGTCAATTCCTTTAATTTTTCATATGGTTTTTCAATGCCGGCCTTACGCATGACGGTTTGAACCGGTTCCGCCAGCACTTCCCACGCGTTTGCTAAATCGCCGGCCAGCCGCTCTTCATTCAACTCAAGCTTGCCAAGCCCTTTAAGTGTTGAGCGGTATGCCAGCAGCGTATAGCCGAACGCTACGCCCATATTGCGCAGCACAGTGGAGTCGGTTAAATCGCGTTGCAAACGGGACACCGGCAGTTTTTCCGCCATGTGGCGCAGCAGTGCGTTTGCAAGTCCAAGATTGCCTTCTGAATTCTCAAAATCGATCGGATTTACTTTGTGCGGCATCGTTGATGAACCGATCTCTCCTGTCACGGTTTTCTGTTTAAAACAGGCGAATGAAATATAGGTCCAGATATCGCGGTTCAGATCGACAAGCACCGTATTAAAACGTGCCAGCGCATCAAACATTTCCGCCATATAATCATGCGGTTCGATCTGAATAGTAAACGGATTCTGTTTTAATCCGAGTTCATCTTCGATCAGCTTGCGCGCAAGCTCCGGCCAGTCGACATCCGGATAGGCGCTGAGGTGCGCGTTATAATTTCCAACCGCACCGTTCAGTTTACCGAGAATTGCAACGCCGGAAAATGCAGCAAGCGCTTTGCGAAAACGGTCGACAAATACTGCAAATTCTTTGCCGACGGTTGACGGCGATGCAGTTTGTCCGTGTGTCCGCGCAAGCAGCGGAACCGTTTTCCACTGTTTGGCTTTAGCATATAAATCGTCAATCAGTTTCTGCTGATCCGCAATCAGTATCCCGCGACCCTGTTTCAGCATCAGCGCGTGCGATAGATTATTGATGTCTTCGGAGGTGCAGGCAAAATGAATAAATTCATTCAGCTCCTCCAGCGCAGTCCCGGCGATTTTTTCTTTCAGATAATATTCAATCGCTTTGACATCGTGATTGGTTGTTTCCTCAATTTTTTTAACACGTTCCGCTTCCGCCGGCGTAAAATTCTGCAAAATCGAGTCCAGCAGCACAATTTCATCAACGGAAAGTTTGCGGGCTTCCGGAATTCCCGGCTCGGCACACAGCGCCTTCAGCCAGAGAATTTCAACCTGCACGCGGCAGCGAATCAGCGCGTACTCCGAAAACGCGTCCTGCAGCTCCGCCACTTTCAATCCGTAACGTCCATCCAGCGGACTCAATGCGGTAATTGACATAATCTGCTCCTTAAAAGACAGTCACTATACTGTTTAGACATCACATTTCCAGAAAGTTTCTTAAAAGCTGTTTACCGCCTTCTGTCAGGATGGATTCCGGGTGAAACTGTACTCCGTGAACCGGATAGTCTGTGTGCATCAGTCCCATAATTTCACCTTCAGCTGTTTCCGCCGTAATTTTCAGACAGTCCGGCAGTGTCGTGCGGTCAAGGATCAGTGAATGATACCGCGTTGCATTGAACGGGCTCGGCAGTCCTCGGAAAACACTTTCGCCGGAATGAAACACCGGCGAAATTTTCCCATGCATCAGCCGTTCTGCCCGGACCACATTGCCGCCAAACACTTCGCCGATAGATTGATGTCCAAGGCAGACACCGAATACCGGGATTTTCGGTCCGAACTGACGGATCAGCGCGCATGAAACACCGGCCTCTTTCGGTGAACACGGACCGGGACTGATCAGCATTTTTTCCGGCTTCAGTGCAGCCGCTTCTGCCACCGTAATTTTATCGTTGCGGAAAATCTTCATCCCTGCGCCCAGCTCGCCGAGATACTGTACGATGTTGTAGATAAACGAATCGTAGTTATCAATAACGAGAATCATGTTTGCACCCCGGCATCTTCCCGGGAATCTTTTTGTGCCGCCGTATAATGCTTTGCCAGCGCGAGCGCTTTCATCAGCGCGCGGGCTTTATTGCGCGTCTCCTGATATTCGAGTTCCGGGTCGGAGTCAGCCACAATGCCGGCACCGGCCTGCACATACGCTTTATTTTTATCCAGCACAACGGTGCGGATGGTGATGCACGAATCAAGATTACCGGCGAAACTGAAATAACCGACGGCGCCGGCATACGGCCCGCGTCTGGTTTTTTCCAGTTCAGCAATAATTTCCATCGCACGGATTTTCGGCGCACCGCTTACTGTGCCGGCGGGAAACACCGCGCGCATTAAATCATAAATATCATGTCCCGGCGCGAGCGTTCCGGTGACACTGGAAACGATATGCATCACATGACTGTAGCGCTCAATGACAAACTGCTCCGGCACGTGCACACTGTTAAACTCGCAAACACGCCCGATATCATTCCGTCCCAGATCAACCAGCATGACGTGCTCCGCAATTTCCTTCGGATCGGCGAGCAGCTCTCTTTCAAGGGCATGATCTTCCGCGTCATCGGCACCGCGCGGTCGCGTTCCGGCGATCGGGCGAACTTCAACCTGCCGTCCGGTGCAGCGCACATGGATTTCCGGCGATGAACCGACGAGTGCACTCTCCCCCAGATCCAGACAGAACATATACGGTGACGGATTGATGGCGCGCAGAGCGCGGTAAATATCCAGCGAATCCGAATAATTTTCGACTTCGAACCGCTGTGACAGCACCGCCTGAATTATATCGCCGGCGCGGATATATTCTTTTGTCTTTTCAACCATCCCGCGAAACTCCTCCGGCGCCGTATTCGAATCCGGCACCACCGGTTCAATTGAAGTATGAGCATCAATCAGGACTCGCTGAACCGGCAGCAGCAGCGCTTCGCACAGTTCATTAATCTGCGTAATTGCCTCGCCGTAAGCGGCATCTGCATCACCGTCAATAAATGCGTTCGCAACAATTTTTATTGTTTGATTCACGCGGTCAAAAATAATCAGTGCATTCGTAACCATCAGCACCATATCCGGGTTGCCGATCACATCACCCGTCACCACCGGCACACACGGTTCGAAAACAGAAATCATATCGTAACCGAAGAAGCCGACTGCACCGCCGGTAAACGGCGGCAGCGCCGGATCGTTCACCGGCGTAAACCGTGTCATGTGCTCCTTCAATACATCCAGGGGGTCGCGACCGGAAACCGTAACGGTTTTACCGTTTTCATAGATTTCGGTGCGCCGGCCCCAGGCGCGGAAAATTGTGCGCGGGTTCCCGCCGATAAACGAATACCGGCCGATCCGCTCGCCGCCTTCAACACTCTCAAGCATCCAGGTGTGCGACGCATGATCTTTCGCGCGCAGAAATTTTCGTACGCGCTCATACACCGCAACCGGCGTTTCCTGATCCGCCAGAATTTCCTTCCACACCGGAATCAGATTCGCCTGTTCCGCCTGCGCCAAAAATCTCTCTCTCGTCGGCTGAATACTCATAGATGTCACCTCAACATATACGGTACTTCTACTCTGAACCGGCGCCCTGCACAAGTTTCTCTCTTTTTTTTTTATACACACAGGGAAATATCGCTATACTTCCCGATTTATGAATGATCCGTCGACACTCGAAAACCTGCATGTAGTGAGCCTGGAAAAGATCGCCGCGCCGCAGGAAATCAAAACCGATCTGCCGCTGACCGATAAACAGCGCAGCGTCGTCCTGCGCAGCCGGAAAACAATTCGGGATATTATGTATCGCCGCGATCCGCGTCTGTTGACGATTGCCGGGCCCTGCTCCATTCATGATCCGGATGCTGCGCTGGATTACGCCTGCCGGCTGGCGAAGCTCGCCCCATCCGTCAGCGACCGGTTGTTCATCGTCATGCGCGTCTATTTTGAAAAACCGCGCACCACCATCGGCTGGAAAGGTTTTATTAACGACCCGCACCGCGATCGTTCCTATGATATGAATTACGGCCTGCGCGCCGCACGGCAGCTGATGTGCGCCATCACCGATATCGGGCTGCCGGTGGCAACGGAATTTCTAGACCCGGTCATTCCGCAGTATATCGGCGATCTGGTCAGCTGGGCGGCGATCGGCGCGCGCACGGTGGAATCGCAAACACATCGCGAAATCGTGAGCGGACTTTCCATGCCGGTCGGGCTGAAAAATGCAACATCCGGAAGCATCCAGAGCGCCATTGATGCGCAGGAAACCTGCCGGACACCGCACAGTTTTCTCGGCATCGATCAAAACGGAAGCGTCAGCCTGATCAAAACCTCCGGCAACCCGGATGTGCATCTCGTATTGCGCGGCGGCGGCGGAAAATCAAATTACAGTCCGGAAGAAATCGCAGCAACCGCCGCGAAGCTTCGCGCCGGCGGTTTTCCGGAAACGATTATGGTCGACTGTTCGCACGCCAATTCTAATAAAACTCCGGAACGGCAGGCGGATGTCTGGAAAAGTATTCTCGCCCAGCGGAAGTTGCCGGACTGTCCGATCATCGGCGCCATGATTGAAAGCTTTATCGGCGCAGGAAACCAGCCGGTTGAAGCCGCCTGCCGGTACGGAGTTTCAGTCACCGATCCCTGCATGGACTGGACGTCCACCCGAACGCTGCTTGAAACGGAATCATGAATCCGCGGCTTACAGCAGAAAATATTTCCGTTCGCTTCGGACGCAATACTGTTTTTTCTGATCTCTCCTTTACGCTGTCCGCCGGAGAGCTGCTGGTGATTATCGGCAGTTCCGGCAGCGGCAAAACAACGCTCGGCCGGCTTCTCGTCGGACAGCTTGCACCCGATTCCGGCAGCGTAACGGTTTCTCCCGGAACAAAACGGCTGATGATCGAACAGCAGGATCACTTCTTTTCACTCGCCGGACAGCGCAGCACCTATTACGGCCAGCGTTATGAAAATCAGGGTATGGAAAACTGCCCGACCGTAAAAGAATTCCTGCAGAAACAAATTCGCGGCACAGCTGGCGCAGACATTCCTGTCTGCGCAAACACCGGAAATGGAACTATAGATGAGCCTTCCAGGTTCATTGCTCCGGAAATAAAAAATGAGACAGGGATGCCTCATCCACGTTTTGAGGGTAGACTGGAAAGTCTGCCCCGCGATATTTCCAACGCACTGCACCAGATGAATATTGAAAACATTGCTGATCGCAAGCTGCTGCAGCTCAGCAACGGCGAACGCAAACGGACTCAGCTTGCCGCCGCACTGCTACAGCAGCCTGATCTGCTTATTCTCGACCAGCCGTTTGTCGGACTCGACGTTCAGTCGCGCACAAACCTTCAAACACAACTCGCCGGACTTAAAAACTCCGGCGTCACAATCGTTATCATTTGCGACATCGAATCCATTCCGGCGGACGCCGATGCTGTACTCGAACTCAACGCCGGAAAAATTGTGCAGCTTGTTTCACCGGAAAAATTTAATGCGCAGGCAGGAGTGCCTGCGCCGCATTTGCGCAGGGAAAGTTGTGGGGCAGACATTCCTGTCTGCCCTGCGCAGGCAGGAATGCCTGCGCCACCTGCCCAACCGGATGAACAGCTTTTCGAACTGCTTCCGCCGGTACCGGAAAATTTCAAAACCATAGTTGGAATGAAAAACGTCTCGGTACAGCTCAATGGAAAACAGATTTTGCGAAACATTAACTGGACGGTACGCGCCGGTGAACAGTGGGCGCTCACCGGACACAACGGCGCCGGAAAAACGACGCTGCTCAGTTTAATCACTGCCGACAATCCGCAAGGCTATGCCAACGAACTCGTTCTTTTCGACCGCCGGCGCGGCAGCGGCGAAAGTATCTGGGAGATCAAAAAACGAATCGGCTTTGTTGCGCCGGAACTGCACCTTTATTTTTTGCGCGGCAGCGGAATTTTCAATACCGTCCCGGGACTCGATGGCGCGGCGCATAAAGCGCACGACTCGCTCACCTGTATCGATGTGATTACCTCCGGCTTCCGGGATGAAATCGGATTTTCTTCGCCGGCGGATGATCATCAGCTTTACATCGCGCAAACCTGGCTTTCCATTTTCGAACTCGAGCCTCTGCGCAACCGGCTGTTCATTCAGACATCACTCGGCGAACAGCGTTCTCTGCTGCTGGCGCGCGCGCTCGTAAAATCGCCGGCGCTGCTCATATTAGATGAACCGTGCCAGGGACTCGACGCCGCGCAAACCCGACGCTTCATCGCTCTGCTTGATGCCGTCTGCCGGAAGTTAAATACCACCATGATTTACGTTTCTCACCGCCGTGAGGAAATTCCGGCGTGTGTGACGAAACAGTTGATTTTAAAAGATGGAAGATCCGTACAATAGATCACCGGCTGTTTTCTTATATCTCTCTCGATTCCCGGCAGCGCCGGTGTAAATGGCAAAGATGATTTTTCATTTAATATTGATCCACCAGTTTCAAGGCATGGCAGCTCCATGCAGCAGTCCACCGGTAAATAAGTGACGCACCTTATAAATATTGTAAAACAACAGTGTTTTATGGTGATATGACGTAATGAATACCGGAAAAAAACGTCGATTGCCTGCCGAGTGGGAACCACAGGATGCGGTGCTGATTTGCTGGCCGCATGAGGGAACGGACTGGGCGCCGGTGCTGGAACGCCTTGAACCGGTATTCATCGGAATCGCTGCCGTAATTACACGTTTTGAACATCTCATTATTGCGGCACCCGACAAAACTGCGGTGGAAAACAAACTGCGGGCTGCCGGAATTAATCCGGCGCGGGTTACAGTATGTGAAATGGCTTCCAACGACACCTGGGCACGCGATTTCGGTCCGCTTACGATTTATGAAAACGGAACGCCGGTCCTGCTCGATTTTGAGTTTAACGGCTGGGGCGGGAAATTTCCCGCTGCGCTTGATAATCAAATTACCGGCAAACTGCATGCCGCCGGAATTTTCGGCACTGTGCCGCGCCGGAACATGGAGATAATTCTTGAGGGCGGCAGTATAGAAAGTGACGGCGCCGGAACGTTAATGACAACATCCGCCTGTCTGCTGAATCTGAACCGGAATCCGACGCTCAATAAAAATGAAATTGAAAAAAAACTCACCGCCGAATTCGGCATTGAAAAATTCATCTGGCTGAATCACGGCGCACTTGCCGGCGATGATACCGATGCGCACATCGACACTCTCGCCCGCTTCTGTCCGCATCAAACCATCGTTTACATGCAATGCACCGATTCGGCAGACGAACATTTTACCGGGCTCAATGCCATGGAAAATGAATTAAGACAGCTCACCGGTTTTCACCTGCTTCCGCTGCCGTGGCCGAAAGCAAAATTTGACAGTGCCGGAAACCGTATGCCGGTAACCTATGCCAATTTTCTTGTTATCAACGGCGCTGTTCTCGTGCCGGTGTATAACGATCCGGAAAATGACGCCGCCGCTTTAAACATCCTTCAAACCGCATTTCCGGAGCGGGAGATTATCGGCATCGACTGTTCCGAGATCATCTTACAGCATGGTTCGCTGCATTGTCTGACAATGCAAATTCCTGAGGGAATATTTAATCGTGTTTACGAAAGTCTGTCGTCATAAAATCTTCAGCCGGAGCGCCAGACAGCGGATATAAACCGCAGGAGTTTCGCGCAATGTGTTATTATACCATGCCATTGTTTAAGATGCACGCAGGCATGAGGAAATAAAAATTAATTGATTCCACTTTTATCGGCGCTCGCACAACGGCACCGGTAAAAGGCGGTGCAGCCTCCCCTGTCCGCCCCGCACAATAAAATTTAGGGGCTGTAGTAGATAAGCACTAAATATCAGCCCGCTCCTTCAGTGTTTTCAATTGTTGCTTAGGGCTTCCGTAATTGAATCTGAACTCACATTCCCTGAGGAATAGCAGGAACGACTCTTTCGGAATCCTATTGTATTTTCTCAGCACACGCTTGGCCTGATTCCAAAAGTTCTCAATGCCATTGATGTGGTTCTTGCCCTTCGCAAATAGCGCCGGGTGATTGATCCTTTCATGGTAGAAATCACTCACGTCCAAGGCATTGCAGCTTCGATAGCAATCGGTATACACCAGGCTGTCTGGCGCTGTTTTCCTGGAGATCAATGGCATCAGCGTTTCGGTCCTGGCGTCATTCACGATCTTGGTGTAGACCTTGCCACCGCGTTTCAAGATGCCAAAGACAGCGACCTTGCCGGCAGCTCCTCGACCGCGCTTACCCTTGCGGACACCATCGAAATAACTTGCATCCAATTCAACCGCTCCATCGAACACTTCATGTTCTTTTTGCTCAAGGTGATGTGCAATTGCCTCACGCAGTTTGCGGTAAAACAGGGCTGCACTGTTGGGCTGTCACTTCCAGAACAAAATAGTCGAGCAGTCTTAATTGCTGTTTTCTTAATAACTTGCAACGAGTTATCTTCATTCGACAAGCTTAGCATTCAAGCTTATCTGTTACAGCCCCTAAAAAAATGATACTGACAGCTGCCGGCCGTAATAAAAATTATGCGCGCGGGATAAATGCAGTAAATATGACTGCCCGCATAACGTTGGTTTAATTTCGGAAAAAGTTACCGGCGGTTATCATCCCACCGGTCGCGACGGAATTCATCCCGTCCATTCATGTACCCGTCGTCCCAGCCGAGTTTATACTGCTGATCAGATTGATAACGCTTTAAATCTTTAAATGCATTTGGGTTCCCTGATGAAAGTTTTCCGGTGGAATATCCATCACGATAACCGGCATCGTACGGTTCCAGTGGAACCTGATCCATGGTTGCACAGCCGGCGGTGAAGAGCAGGACGGTGAGTATCAGAATTACTTTTATCAGTTTCATAATATTCTCATTCCTAAACTGTCGAAATTATATGGACAGCAGCAAAATAAAGAAACAAAAAAAGCAGGGGAAAGAATACTTAACACGTTTCTTTGTGCCTTTGCTGCTTTGCCCCTTTGCGCCTTTTATTCCTCAAATTCCGTACAGTGTTTTTTTGAACGGCTTGCGGAGGGTTTCGATACCGGCATTAATGCGGGTTGCACCCCGGATGCCGCGCACGGTTAATTTTTTATCGGCGGTGACGGTTCCAATTTGTGCGAACGGTACGCCGGCAAAACATTCTTCGAACACCGCCGCATCTTCCGATGAAACGGTGACAATAAAACGGCTGTTGGATTCGGAAAACAGCAGCTCGTCGTCGTTCAGCTTTTCCGGTGCCGGCATGTTCGCGAGCTCAACGTCGGCGCCGAGTCCGGCGCCGATGCACATGAGCGCGAGCCCGATCGCGAGTCCGCCTTTAGACGGCGTGTGCGATGAGAGCAGGATTCCGGCATCCGTGGCACGGTTCATTGCGGTATAGATTTTTTTGGCGAGTTCTGCATTCACTGCCGGAACTGCGCCGCCGGTTCTTTCCGGCGTACCGTTTTCTTCAGCGAGCATACGGTGCCATTCAGATGCGCCGAGTTCGTTTCTGGTTTCGCCGATCATATAAATCAGACTGCCGGATTTTTTCGGCTGCATGGTAACGGCGCGGCGAACGTCATCGATCTGACCGAGCGACGAAATGAGCAGCGTCGGCGGAATTGAAATCTTCCGGCCGCCGCGCGTTGAATCGTTCTTGCAGGAATCCTTGCCGGAAACTGCCGGCACGCCGAACGCAACGGTGTACTCATAAAGCGCCTGATTGGAGCGGACGAGCTGCGCCATTTTATATTCGCCGTCCGGCGTTTTGTCGGACTGCACCGGATCAGGCCAGCAGAAGTTATCGAGAATCGCGATGCGATCCAGCCGCCCGCCGACGCTGATGACGCGCCGGATGGCTTCGTCGATGACGGACGCGGTCATGTGATAGGTATCGATATCCGAAAACCACGGATTGATTCCTTCGGCAAGAATTGCACCGCGGTTGGAATGATAATCGATGCGCATGACAGTGGCGTCGGACGGTGTATCGGAATTGACGCCGATATAATTTTTTACAACGGAAAGCCCTTTGACTTCGCCGTCGTACATGCGGCTTTTGTATTCACGCGAACAAATATTCAGCCGGCCGAGCATCTGCCGGAGCTGCCGGGTGCGGTTTGCCGCGCGCATTTTTTCCGGCGCCGGAATCGCCGGTTTTTTCCAGACGCCTTTCATGCGCAGTATCGGACAGCCGGTTTCATACAGGAAATTCATGTCGAGGCTCGCGACCACCTTACCGTCATATTTCACAGTAAAGTAACCGGAATCATTGAAGCGTCCCATAAATGCCACATCGACATCGCGGCGCCGGGCAAGCGTTTCAAATTCGGTGCGGCATTCTGGCGGCACCGCAAGGGTCATGCGCTCCTGTGCTTCGGAGACGAGAATTTCCCACGGCTGCAGCCCCTCATACTTCAGCGGTGCATCTTTGAGCTCGCATTCGCAGCCGCCGGAGTATTTGCCCATCTCGCCGAACGAGCAGGAAATTCCGCCGGCGCCGTTGTCGGTAATGCACCGGAACAGTCCGCGGTCGCGTGCCTCGATTAAAAATTCATAGAGTTTGCGCTGTGTGAGCGGGTCGCCGATCTGTACGGCCTGCGCCGGCGATTCGGTGCGGAGCTCCTCCGACGAAAATGTCGCGCCGTGAATTCCGTCTTTGCCGATTCGTCCGCCGCACATCACTGTCCAGTCACCGACTTCAACCTCTTTGCGTTCAGACGGACGCCCGCCGACCATCACCGGAATTTTGCCGAGTGTGCCGCAGTAGACGAGCGGTTTGCCGAGATAACGTTCGTCAAAACATTCAAAACCGCGGCTGTACGGAATCCCTGATTGATTACCGCCGTCGATCACGCCTTCATGCACACCGTCGCGAATCCGGCGCGGATGCATCAGACCTTCCGGCACTTCGCCGGCATAAAACGGCGAGCCGAGACAGTAGCCCCAGACATTTGAGACAAGCTGCGCACCCATGCCGGTGCCCATCGGGTCGCGATTCACGCCGACAATGCCCGTCATCGCACCGCCATACGGATCGAGCGCCGACGGCGAGTTGTGTGTTTCAACTTTGTAAACCAGATGAACGTGCTCATCGAATTTAATCACGCCGGCGTTATCGGTGAACACCGACACAAGCCAGTCGATACTCTCCGCAATTTTTTTCGTTGAGGCTTTAATATAGGTCTTATAGAGCGAGTGGATTGTTTTTTCTTCGCCGGTTTCTTCGTCCTTATACTCCACCGTGCCGGCAAAAATTTTATGTGAGCAGTGTTCCGACCACGTCTGTGCGATGCACTCCAGCTCAACATCCGTCGGCCATGCCGGCAGGCCGAGTCCGGCGCGGTGTGATTTTACATTGTCGCTGAGGTAGTGATTGCGGATCGCGTGCATTTCATCGAGTGAAAGCGACAGAATTCCGTCATTCGAAATTTTCATCAGCGCCGCATCGTCGTCCGGCAGTTCAATCACCTGTACTTTAATCTCCGGCTGGTCATGGAATTCCGGCAGCGATAAATCCGGCGCCGCCGCCAGCCATTCCGCGCGCGAAAATACCTGAATGGTTTGAATCAGCGTATTCGCCAGCAGATCTTTGCCGAGACGTTCCACATCGACACGCGACAGATCGCCGCGCAGAAAATATTGAATTGATGTATACACCTGCTCTTCCCACGCCAGCTCGCGGCCGAGGATATCTGCCATCGCACCGCGTGCGGTACGGCCGAGGTTATCCGTCACACCCGGCTTGAAGCCGATCTCCAGCAGCCAGTCAAAATTCGCCGGCGGCGTTAAACGTCCTGTCGCCGACCGCGCCACCACCGCGTCGGCAAATCCTTTTTGAACAGCTTTCGTTTCGCGCGCCGTCACCTTCGCTGTCACTTTATACACATCGCGCGTTTGACATTTTTTAATGGTCATCCCGAGCGCACTTTTCGCGCGTTGAACCACATTGCGGCCGCGCGCATCCGGCACCCCCGATTTCAATCCGATTTCAATCCGGAAAATCATAAAAACTCCTCGTTCAAGAAAGAATACGAATTAAACACAAAAAACGCCGGCGAAGAAAGACGAAAGACAAATGACTCCGCTGCCGGAAAAAATAAACAGCCGGAATACCGGAAATTTTTAACAGAGGACGCCAGGAAACGCGAAGCAAAGAGTGCGGAATGACATTCGCTTTGCGACAGAACACTAAAATAGAATCTATTTTGACAGGATAACAGGATTTATGCGGAAAATTTTTTATACATCAATTCCTGTTGTATCCAAATTTTCTTGAAAGCAGTATGGTTTTCCAGTGTGCCTCTCTTTTCAAAATAACTTCATCAGGGGTATTCAGCGTAAAGATTTCTAAAATCGAAAATTTAAAATTTTTCAATGCGTACTCAATTCCTTTTTCTCGAATGAGTTCGACCGAGCGTCATGCCACCCATGTCCTGTTCCAACATAGCATTGGAGTCGTGACCAAACGCCGGAATCTCCATATGCGGAACCGACGTACACTTTTCCGTTAGTTGTATCACTAATCAGATAAACTCCTTTAATAACGCTCAATGCGGATTGCCAGTCCCGTCTTTCACGCTGGACAATCGGCTGCAATACAGAAAAAGAATGATTAACGTTTGTATATCCGCAAAATATTTCGCCAGTATATTGTTCCGGCAGAACTTCTAACACATCAAATGAATCGATAAATCGTTCCAGATTAAATGCTCTGCCCCGCAGCCCTTTACATCGATAGAATTTACAAATTAAGCGACCGTCCCATTTTGAAAATTCCGGACATTCTTCAAGTATATATTTTTTAGGCAGGCGTTCTTTTACTTCAAAAACACCGGCGAACAGATACGCGTTGGCAATCGAAGGAAATTCGATAAATGAAAAAATATATTTTCTCGTCCATACATTTTTATTGCCCTGCCACTCGTTCCAGCCTTTCCAGTTATTTTTATCTTTAACATATTCGTTAAGAGGATTCACTCCATCACTGTTCGGGCATCCTAAATGAAGTTTATATTCTGCCGGATTTCCTATCGGTAAAATATCAGTCAATTTTATAATGTTGTTATTCATCAGCATATCTTCACTAACGGTTTTCTCCTCACCTGTTGCGAACAGCCACAACGACAGAAAAACAAAAATGCATCGTAATTTCTGCCTCATAACATCACCGTTTTAACGTGCCGGAGAATGCCTGCCTTTATTTGCCCCGTCCGGATGCCGTGGACAAGCCCGTGCGGATAAAACAGATATCGTTGAAAATTCTGCTCCGCAGTGTTTGCAAGCGTACTTTTCTTTTTCACTGCCTTCGTACAGTTTGTGCCGGCCTTTGCCCGACCCATTAGGATGCATCGAACAAAGGCTGGCAGTCAGAGTCGCGACACTTGATCGCGCGGCACCGCAATATTCACAGTAATACATCTGAATCTTTCGCTTTTCAGCATGAACTGCAGCCGCAAAGCACACGACTGCTGTAATAAAAGCTAACAGAAAAAACTTCATGTTTAGAAATCCAGAGCTTTAGACGATTCAGCTTTCCGTGTCCGTTCATCTTCTGCAGCCCGTCGCTGAACAGCCTCTTCCCGCTTTTTATCCATTTCAGGATTTTTCAAAAATACAATTGGAAATGCTCCAAGATTGACTCCATTAGCATCGGTTTGCCCTTTATATCCTGCTGTAACAATCTCATCAGTACCCACCCACCGATAGCCAATAACAGTTTTTTTAGCTGCATCAAACAGCTTTTCCGGTTCCCCGTATTTATCTGTATATTTTGATTTTATATCTTCCAGAGAAACAGAACCTCCGATCTGCTGTGACGGGAAAAGAATTATTACTTCAAACAATCCGACATCAATATCAACACAAATTTTGATTTCACGTTCTTCGAAATTTCCTTTTGAACCAACTAAATAATCTGTAACACCAAATGGCATTTGAAGATAAATTCCGCATAATTTTTTTATGACCTCTGCAGAATCTCCCCATTGAAGCACTAAATCTGATTTAACGATTTTCCCAAGAGCATCAGATTCAGTTACTTGCCCGGAAAAATCAATTTTTCCACTTCTGGATGCTGGTAATTGAGCCAATCATTTAGCTGCTTTTTCATCTAATATTTCGTATAATCAAGCCTGTACACCGCTAGCTATATCAGAGAAAGAGCCGCCTCTTCCCCGTTGATGATAAACCGCCAATCCTTCATAATTTACTCGTTCGCAACTAGCTCCGGTATATACGGCATATGCAGCCTTATCCGTAATGACAAAGTTTTGTATTTCCATTCTCCCTTGCAGAATAACGGTTTCTCCATCGGAATGGAAATTGGCATGTCATCCGGATTAGGAGAATCATTACCTGCCATCTTCTGAAACCACTGTACGACCGCCGTATCATGCCACTTTTCATATTCATCCTCAGTCAAAGAATACTCTTCCATTAAATCTTCTCTTGAACATTTGGACGTATCAGAAATTTTTGTTCGTTTTCTCAATTCTGCTCGTCGTTCATTTTCAATACGAGCCTGTTCCTTTGATTCTTCCTCCACCAGACGGGCTTGTTCTTTTGCTTTCTCCGCGGCAATACGAGCTTGCTCTAATTGTTCCTGTTTTTCTTTTTCGGATAAAATTTCACGCTCGCTGTCTCGGCATATTTTTTTAATAGTATAAGGAACGGCCCGGATGAGCTCTTGAAGAAAGTCGGCGGCAATTCGCCGGGTTGCCTTTTCGTGAAGCTGAACAAAAGTAAACGTTGACGTACGGTCAATGGCAGCGAACATATATAATCTGCCTTCTTCCGTGCGGACCTCAGCGATGTCGATATGGAAAAAACCGATTGGACAGGTTTTAAATCTTCGTTTGTTCTGCGGATCCCTGGTATCCGGCAGCCGGCTAATCCCATGACGTTGGCAGCAACGATGCAGAGAGGAGCGTGTTAAATGAGGTATGGCGGTCTGCAGGCTGTAAAGACAATCGTCGAGCGGAAGCAGTGTATGCTGCCGAAAAGCGACACAGGCGGCTTCTTCCTCCTTGCTCAGCACCGTTGACCGGGGTTTGTCTGGGTCCCATCGGGGCATCCTGTACGGTTGTGCGCTGTCGCCGTTTCACTACGGTTTTCGGGTTAATACCGTGCCGGCGCGCCAGAACATTCAGGCTCTCTTGACGATGTTGTATTGTTTGACGCACCGCCTCAGTCGTACGGGCGCACCCGTGTACTATCTGTCCCGTAATTCATCCCTCCGGAGCTGGTTATACATCACTCCAGTACACTGGGAAACTAAACATCTAGATTACAAATTTACGATACCAGGCTCCTTATAACAAACAGACCTTATTCATAAATCCATTTGTGTGCCCAGGGATCAGATGTTTCCTGCTGGAAGATTTTTATCTTCTCAATAAAGGAGTTCAGCAGTTCGGCACATTCCGGCAGACCGGCAAGATTGTTGATTTCATCCGGATCGTTTTCCAGATCGTAAAGTTCAAATTCGGGACGATGCAGATAAGCCTCAATGGTACGCGCACCCAAATGTGTTTTTCTGTCGCGTATTGCCGATTGCCATGTAATCGACTGCCAGAGATCGACACTTGAAGGATACGTTAATTCCCAGGCGATATTATAAATAAATTTATATTTATGAGAACGGATTACCCGCATCGGATAATAATTCGTAAGCTCATGAAATGTGTGCGAAGCATAAATTTCATCGCGCTGGATTTCCGGTGAGTCTGTTTCAAAAATGTACCGGAAAGACTGTCCATGAAATTTCTGTTCGCCAACGTCCACACCGGCAAAATCAAGAATGAACGGCGTAATGTCTGTCCATGTGATTAGCATATCGGCTGTGGTTCCCAACTCCTGTTGATGCGGCGCTTTCACAATACACGGCAGCTTCATCCCCGGTTCATACAGGGTTGTTTTTGAGCCAGGAAAAGCAGAGCCGTTATCAGAAATATAAATGATCAGCGTGTTATCATATTTACCTGCTTCTTTCAGAACCTGCATCAGCCGTCCGACACCACGGTCGAGGCGTGAAATCGACTGATAATACTGCGCGAGCTCCGCCCGGGTTTCCGGCGTATTGCTCAAAAACGCAGGAACAAGTATCTCTTCATCCAGATACAATTGTTCTGTATCGCCGGGAAACGATGCATCCGGATTACCAAAACGATTCGGCTGCAGCGGATGCGATTCCAGCGAGCCGCCTCCGCGATGCGGATTCCACGAGCACCAGTAAAGAAAAAATGGATCGGGGCGTGAAATAAACTCGCGGCATGCTTCGGACATCCGGAGATCATCGCGCCCGTATTCGCCTTCATCGGGATTCAGCTCATCGAATGGGAATAAATCTACCGGCGCATAGTGCATTTTACCGGTACGTCCGGTGCGATAGCCCGCTTCCTGTAACATTGCCGGCAGCGTTTTTGTTTCACCAAAACACGAAAAATGATGAAAGGAGTGAACATGCCCATATGTTCCGTTTGCATGATTATGCAAGCCGGTAAGAATTGCGGAGCGGCTGGCAGCGCTCGATGCGCTGGTACAGAACGCCTGCGTAAAACGTGTGCCGGCGGCAGCCAGTGCATCAAGGTGAGGCGTTTTAATTACCGGATTTCCGTAACAGCCGAGGGCTTCACGCCCATGATCGTCAGATACCATTAAGACAATATTTACCGGCATTTTTTGTGCAGAAAGCAGTGCCGGTAAAGCTGCGGCTGAAAACAGCAATGTCTTTCGATTCATTTTACATCCTCCGGTTTTCTTTCCGGCATTGCCGCGTTTACACGTTGCAGCCAGTGGAACAGTTTTGTTTTCAACTGTTCTGTTTTTTCCGGCAGTTCGCCGGAAAGATCGTTTCGCTCTGAAAGGTCGTCGGCCAGATTGTAAAGCTGCGTCGCACCGGTTTCATACGAATAGATCAGCTTATAGTTTCTGTCACGCAGTATTGCACCCATCGGGCCGTCTGCATGGCGGAAATGCGGAAAATGCCACGCCAGCGGATTCCGGCGCACAAACCCTGTCTGTTCTCTCAATATTGGCAAAAGATTTTCACCTTCTACGCCGGCGGGAATTTTTTGTTTTGATGCGGTTATTCCAAGCAGCGTTGGAAGAAAATCGTATGAAATCACCGGCTCACGGCAAATCGAATCCGCCCGTATAACACCCGGCCAGCGGATAATTTGCGGTACACGGATGCCGCCTTCCCATAAATCACCTTTATTTCCTCGTAAAGGACTGTTTCCTTCAAGGCCGCCATTATCCGACGTAAAAATCACTATCGTATTTTCTGTCAAACTCAACTCATCCAGCGCTGCCATTAACCGTCCAATATTTTGGTCAACACCGGCAATCATCGCCGCATAGTCCGCTTTATCGCCGTATGAAGAATCGATCAACTCCGGCTTGGGCTGGAACGGTAGATGCACTGCATAATAATTCAAATAGACGATAAACGGGTTCTGCTGTTTTCGGGAAATAAACCGGATTACTTCGTCCGTCAGCCGGTCTGTTAAATATTCCCCGTCCGGTCCGTCCGGCAGTGTTGCATTTTTATACGGCGCAACGTAAGACGGCGGCAGACCATAGGCACACCCGCCGATATTGATGTCGAATCCCTGGTGTTCCGGATGAAATTCCGGTGCAATCACTCCGCGCAGTTCCGGATGGCGCATGATATTGCTGCCTGCCAGATGCCACTTGCCGAAAAAAGCGGTTGAATAACCGTCCGCTTTTAACAATTCAGCAAACGTTATCTCCTCCAGCGGCAAAACAAAACTCGATTCCGGAGGAAGCACGGCAGCAGTTTCCGGAACAAGACCCGCCGCATATTCAACATTGCCGGGGATATGCATCGTTAAACGTAACGCTGCCGGGGATTTTCCGGTCAGCAGGCTTGCGCGCGTCGGTGAGCAAACCGGAGCTGCTGAATATGCATCGGTAAACACCATCCCCTGCGCTGCCAGCTTTTTCAAATTCGGAGTGCGGTACGGGCAGTCGATTTCATTCATCACATCCGCATCCCGCCAACCGAGATCGTCTACCACAATAAACAAAATATTCGGCTTCGGTTTCGGCGGAAGCGCCGCACTTTGAACTCCGACAGAAAACAGAATTGTCCCGGTAAACAGTAAATTTTGATAATTCATAGTTTTTCTTTTTAAAACAGCTTAGGTACCCATTGGTTATTATCGTTGCGGTCGGCAGCGCCGACGACCCACTCAATTTCTTTATCCTCCGCCGGCCTGGCAATAACCGCCACCAGCGTATGAGTTCCGGCGGGCAGTGAAACATCGATTGACTGATGAAGCGGAATGCGGTGTGCCGACGGCGCCATGCGTCCGCATTCGCGTCCAAAAATATATTCGCCGTTTAAAAAGATGCGGCAGTTTTCGTTGGTATTAAAAAAAACGCGCGCAGCGGTCTGTTGTTTTAATTCAAACCTGTATTCCACAAACAGCATTCCGGCGGTAAAGTCAGTCGACTTATATTTTGCAACCGTACCGGGAAATGTGACCGGCACCATTTCCGGCAGTTCGAGTTCCAGCGGTCTGCTGAGCGACCAGCCCTGCCCGAACCACGGAACTTCTTTGAATCCAATGCGCGCATGAATTTCTTTCTCCGGAAATTCCGGTGCCGGAATTTCCGGAGGCAGTTTTCCGGAGAGACGTTCGCGAAGAGTAAGAACCAGATCGGTGAATGCATCGAGCGATTCCGGCGGGGTGATTCCGGTGATTTCCGGACTGAGGATCAGAGTGCGTCCGATCGGTTTCAGCCAGCGTTTTTCAATACTGTCCGGATTTAAAATTCCGAGCAGTGCGCCGACGGTAGCGGCGGTGCAATCTGTATCTTTACCGCAGTTGTTGGCGGTGCAGATAGAACGCGAAAAATCGCCGTTGCCGGCGAGCAGCGCCAGCAGAATGAACGCCATGTTTTCGGTAACGTTAGTGAAGTTCTCGTGTCCGTATTTTTCTAAAATCTGCAACCGGACTTTTTTCCAGTCGCCGGATTCATCCCACCAGCGTTTGGTATCTTCAATCGCCGCGCGGATTTCAGCGTCCGCTGGAATCTGCTGAAATCCAATATCGATAATTTTCTGAATATCAGTTTCAATAAACGCCGCGCTTTGCATGGCGGCGAGCCAGACTTCCGCCCAGAGTCCCTGCTCCGCATGATCAAGACATGCGTCTTCATAAGCATACGCGGCGGCGAGCGCCGGATTTCCCGGCGCGAGACACGCCCAGATTTCACTGCGGATGGCGGCGCCCATGCCGTTGATAAACCAGTTGTCGAACGATCCGCTCAGCGGAGGTTCAATGCCTTCGCGCAGATTGCGGATGCACACGCCGTATTCGTCCCACGGAAAATTAATGTTATTCCGCCACGCGCCGGCAAACAGCGTCCGGCTCACTTCCGGCGATTTCTGCTGATCCAGCAGGCATGCCCAAAGCACCTGCAAATCCAGATCGTCATTCGGAACCATGCCCGCCGGCACCGGAT
>Ga0265293_10002482_pt1 | contig 36827 bp, 37 predicted proteins | sample Munlanlewell138R_FD_192505 | JGI IMG/M metagenome (GOLD analysis project Ga0265293, IMG submission 192505) | Leachate microbial communities from a municipal landfill in Southern Ontario, Canada - Leachate well 138R | ecosystem: Engineered > Solid waste > Landfill > Unclassified | place: Canada... | reverse complement strand
TAGTTTGGGTACTTTTCTAAAAAGTATGGCACAAAGTTACTTCCTATGAAGCCTGCGCAACCAGTTAGGAGGATGGTTTTATTAAGCATCACTTTCCTTTACTAAACTATACAAATACTCCCCATATCCATTCTTAGCCAGTGGTTTAGCTATCTTTAAAACCTCATCTTTATCTATCCACCCCTTTTTAAAGGCTATCTCTTCAAGGCAAGCTATCTTATATCCTTGTCTATGCTCAATTGTTTGAACAAACTGTGAAGCATCTAGCAAGCTATCGTGAGTTCCAGTATCAAGCCATGCAAAGCCACGCCCTAAAAGCTCAACTTTTAGTTTACCTTGCTTTAAATACTCTTGATTTACAGATGTGATTTCAAGCTCCCCTCGTTCACTTGGCTCTACTCTCTTAGCTATCTCAATGACACTATTATCATAAAAATATAGTCCAGTTACTGCAAAGTTTGATTTAGGCTTAGATGGTTTCTCTTCTATGCTTAAAACATTAAAATCTTTATCAAACTCAACTACCCCAAATCTCTTAGGATCTTTAACACTATATCCAAAAACTAAAGCCCCATCTTTTAGTTTTGCTGCCTCTTGTAAACTATCTGAAAATCCATGTCCAAAAAATATATTATCTCCTAAAATCAAACATACACTATCATCCCCTATAAACTCTTCACCTAAAATGAAAGCTTGAGCTAGTCCATCTGGGCTTGGTTGAACTATATAGCTTAAGTTTATCCCCCAGTCGCTCCCATCTCCTAAAAGTTCTTCAAACCTTGATAAATCTTCAGGGGTTGAGATGATTAAAATATCCCTAATGCCCGCAAGCATCAAAACTGAAAGTGGGTAGTAAATCATTGGTTTATCATAAACTGGTAAAAGTTGCTTACTAACTCCTTTTGTGATTGGGTATAGTCTTGTCCCACTTCCTCCAGCTAGTATGATGCCTTTCATTTTAATCCTTTAATAAGCTACTGTTGTCTGCGTAAGTCCACTTGCTTCTTGGCCTATCTATATACTGAAAATACTCATTTGTAAAACTGCCTTGAATGCAAGTTATTTTATTGTGTCTATGGGCCACTTCTTTATCACCAATGGCTTTATTTAGTGCTGTTGGACCAGTGAGATTATAAACTCCACCATCAATTCTTCTATTTTCAATATTATCAACTATGACTTCAAGTGTATTTTTTAAATGCTCATTTTTAGGCGCAGCTGCAATGAAGTAGTTACTATATCTATGTTTTGTCATCAAAATCAACTCTTTTTGCTCTTGTGGCAAGATTTTTGAGAGTGGCCAAACTGCGTGAGCGTCTATGTCCATATAGACTCCCCCCTCATTATAAAGTACAAAAACCCTCCAAAAATCAGCTTGAGCAGCTCCGATGGTTAGCTTCTCGTACGCATCAATATATCTTTGTGAGGCGTGAGCTCTAATGTACTCAAGCCTCTCCTGCGTACTTACAAATCTATGTTCAAAGTCATATCCCATTAGCCTATTAAATAGATAATTTGCATAAACAGGCAAGCTAGCTCTGTTTGTAAAGTTTGTTTGCCAAATAGTTCTTGGGATGAGATACTCTTTTTTTGGTTTAATTAGTGGTTTTTTATGTGAAGGGATTATAAATCTTTTTTGTGGAAAAATAAAATGAAATGGATAGGCAAAAGTTTTAACCAGTGTTCCAAAAATTTTCTCCAATCTATTTGTAAAAACTATCCAAAAAGGCATCTTTTTTCCTTAAAAAACTAAAATAAAAAACCAACAAACTAAATGCAAAATTATCGAAAGCATAACTGCTGCTGAGCCAATATCTTTTGCATTTTTGGCTAAAATATGAAACTCTTTTGTATAAAGATCCACCACATTTTCAATAGCACTATTTATAAGCTCAACTATCAAAACCAAAACACCACTTATTAGTAAAATTAACTTACTTGAAAGAGGCGCTTCTACTAACCAAATCCCAAGCAAGATAAAAATAGCAAAAAACAGCTCAAGTTTAAATGAAGTTTCATTTTTAATGGCACTTTTTAGCCCATCAAGCGCGTATTTGCTATTTTTAAAAAGATTATATTTTGGCTGATTTCTCATCTAGCTCACTCACTTTTTCTAAAACATAATCCGCTTTTATCTGCTTCATGCAGTCATGATGCTTTAGTGGACACACCCTTTTCATGCAAGGCTGGCAAGGCAAATCAAGTTTTACTATCTTCTCAAATGGATTATTCCACCCATTTGTTTCAAGTGGGATTGTAGGTCCAAAAATAGCTATGGTTTTTACCTTATACGCTGCCCCAATGTGCAAAGGACCACTATCGTTTGTTATAAACAGTGAAAGCCCACCTATATGCTCGCAAAGAGATTTTATGTCAGTTTTTCCTGCAAGATTTTTCACATTTAAAACATTTGCTTCTTTAAGATAATTTTCAATTTCTATCGCTTGCTCTTTCTCATTTTGTGAGCCAAAAATATATATGTCGTACCTGCTACTTAAGGCTTTTGCTACCTTTGCAAACTCTTTTGGGTACCATCTTTTCGCACTTCCATAAGCTGCACCTGGATTTAATCCCAAAGCTTTTTTCTCATACTCTTTTGGCTCAAATGGAAGAGCTAAATCACCAAGCCTAAGATCTTTTTTTAGCGCAAAAGAAGCAAAATCATTATATCTTTTAACCTGATGAGTGCTTCTCTCATCAAGTCTTTTGTATCTAAATTTATCTTTAGCGTTTAAAAAAAAGAGTAAAAACCTAGTGCTGTACTGCCTTCTAAAAGATATCGCCAAATCAAATTTACCTAACTCTTTACACTTTCTATATAGCCAAAACCATCTATTTTTAGCGCTCTTGCTCTCATCTACTACAACCTTGCTAACCCCATCAAATGAGCTATAAATTTGCGTCGCCACTTTTGAGCCAAAGATGACAATCTCACTTTCTTTGTAAGAAGATATGATGTTTCTAACAGCCACGCTAGCCATTATGGTATCTCCAAGCCAGACGGGAACTTCTATGAAAATTCTCAATCTCTCTCCACAAAAGCATCTTCAGCGTTAGCGCAGAGGATATGCCCAATTATTATGTGCATCTCCTGAATTCTAGCGGTATCATTTGAGGGAACTATGATGTTCAAATCGCACTCCTTGCTCATCTTGCCTCCATCTCTTCCACTAACTCCTAGGCTCTTGCACCCAAGAGTTCTGCCTTTTTTAAACCCGTTTATCACATTTTCACTATTGCCACTAGTTGAAATCCCAATGAGCAAGTCTCCACTATGTGCTAAAGCTTCAACCTGCCTTGAAAATATATACTCAAATCCATAATCATTCCCAATGGCAGTAAGTGCGGAACTATCAGTAGTCAAAGCAAGTCCAGCCAAGCCTTTTCTTTCTTTTTTGTACCTTCCACTAAGTTCAGTTGCCCAGTGTTGCGCGTCTGCCGCGCTTCCACCATTTCCAAAAAACAGAACCTTATTTCCACTCTTTAGAGTTTGCACTACTAAATTTACCGCCTCTTCTATATCGCCAACTAAACTCTCCATAGTTTTTTCTAAAACACTTTTATGGGCGTTAAATTCGCTTAAAATCATCTCTTTCACTTTTTCACCTTCTCAATAATCTTTGTGGTACTTCTGCCTTCTAAAAAATCTATCAAATGAACTTCATCCACTAAGTTACTTCCCACAACTTCCTTATCTTTATAGTCCGCCCCTTTTACTAAAACACTGGGTTTTAACTCTTTTATCAACTCATATGGAGTTTGTTCGCTAAAAATCACCACAAAATCTACAAACTCCAAACTAGCTAAAATCAAAGCGCGATCACCTTCGCTATTTATAGGCCTTGACTCACCTTTTAATTCTCTAACTGAAGAGTCGGAGTTAAGCCCCACAATGAGCAAATCCCCATAGCTTTTAGCTCTTTCAAGATAACTAACATGTCCAGCATGAAGTATGTCAAAACAGCCATTTGTAAATACAGTTTTACTATCTTTTTTGGTGCTTAAAAACTCTTTTAAGTCATGGGATTTTACTATCTTATCTTTAGAAGATCTTTTAGAATTTTTATATTTTGAAATCTCTTCAAGAGTTGTTGTAGCGCTTCCAAGTTTGCCTACAACCACTCCAGCTGCTAGTGTTGCAAACATTGCTGCCTCTTCAATTTCAAGCTTACACCCAAGAGCAAAGCCAAGCGTGGCTAAAACCGTATCACCAGCCCCAGTTACATCATAAACCTCTCTTGCAACGGTATCTATCTTCTTCATTGGTGCATCTTGAAAAATCGCCATCCCATCTTCTGAAAGAGTGATAATCGCATATTTTAAGTTCAAATCATTTTTCAAAAATTCACCAGCTTTTTTTAGACTCTCTTCATCTTCAATCTTTATTCCAGTTGCCATGCTAGCTTCAGCTTTGTTTGGAGTTATTAAAGTGGCATTTTTATACTTACTATAATCACTCCCTTTTGGATCAATAAGAGTTGGGATATTTTTCTCATTTGCTAAAGTTATGATTTTTTGCGTCAAATTTGGAGTCAAAACTCCCTTTCCATAATCAGACAAAAGCAGAGCTTCAGCTTCTCTAAGCTCATTTTCAACTAGCTTCAAAAGCAACTCTTCACTGCTAGCAGAGATTGGTTCTTTTGACTCTTTATCAAACCTTACAACTTGTTGATGAGAAGCCATGACTCTACTTTTTTTACTTGTTTTCCTATCTTTTTGCCTAATTAAACTATCTGTTTTTATATTTTTATCTTTTAAAATACTCTCTATTTTATCGCCATTCTCATCTTCGCCAACCACGGAAGCCACGCAGACTTTAGCTCCTAAACTAACTAGATTTGAGATGACATTTCCAGCTCCACCAAGAAGGGTTGTTTCATTTTTAATATCTACAACTTGCACTGGGGCTTCTGGCGAAATTCTTTCACAACTTCCCCAAAGATAGTGATCTAGCATCAAATCTCCCACCACTAAAAGATTGGGAGATTTTCCAAAAAGTTTATTTAACATATTCTTGCTCAAATATTTTTTTAATTTCAGGTATATAGCTTTTTATTCCCTCTTCTAAGCTAAATTTAGGGGTAAAGTTCAAATCCTTTACCGTTTGAGAAATGTCAGCTTGCGTGTGGGATTGGTAGGCTTTATATGGGTTTTTAAAATACTCTGTTCCAAGATTTTTGCCAAGCTCTTTTTGCAAAATGTCAGCTATATCTTGAAAACTTCGTGGAATACCAGTTCCCACATTGTAAACACCTTTTTTATCCCCAATGGAAGCTAAAATATTAGCATTTATCACATCTTCAATGTAGATGAAGTCTCTTAAAATTTTATCTGAATCATAAAAAAGTCTAGGAGCTTTGTTTGAAAGTATTTGAAGCCCAAGCTGTAAAACCATGGATGAGGTGCTGTTTTTATAAAACTCCTTGCTTCCATAAACATTAAAATATCTTAATCCAACTATGGGAAGATGGGTTTTATCATAAAACTCTTTAGCTAAATTATCCATTGCAAGTTTGCTAAATCCATAAATATTTTCAGGATTTTCAAACCCAACCCTTTGAGGACTTTTGGCATTTCCATATGTTGCGGCTGATGAAGCGTAAACTAAGGTTGCCTCTTTTTCAAGCGATAAATTTAAAATATCTTTAAAAGCATTTACATTTGTTTGCATCATGATAGATTGGTTTAAAACTGTTGTGTCCGAAACTGCCGCTTGATGGAAGATGAAATCAACTTTTAAGTTTTTTAGTTTTTCTAAGTCTTTTTTACTATTTATATCGCCTTGGATGATTTCGCCATTAAAGCCAATTAAGTTTTTAAAATGCCCAAAACTTGTTAAATTTCCATTGCTAAATTTGCTCTCATCTCTAAAAATATCAAACACAATCACTTTTGAAGTTGGAAATTTTTCTTGAAAATAGAAAGCCAAATTACTCCCAATAAACCCAGCGCCACCTGTGATTAGGATAGTTTTGCCTTTAAATATATTTAAACTCTCCACCAAAATCCTTTTATTTAAGTAGGAAAAATTATATCATGTGAGAGTTTAACTATAACTTCTTCCATTTCCCACTATTTGCACTACCTACTCTTTTTATTAAATTTTTATCTTTTAAGTATTTTAAATTATTTTCTACCGCAGTTGTGCTTATGCCTATAATTTTTGATAATTCATTAATTGTGATAAACCTATTTTTAGATATTTGATCTAGTATAGCTCTTCTATTTTTAGTAAGTTTGATATTTTTTTCACCCAACTCTTCACCCAATCTATCACCCAACTTTTTACTATTTTTTATGTACTCTTTTAGAGATTTTTCTATGATTTCTAGCATAAATTCAATAAATGGAGTACTCTCTCCAATGCTAGAACTATTTTCTATGGCTTTGTAGTATCTTTTTTGGTTTTTTCTAACTATATTTTCAATAGGCAAATATATAAAAAACTCTTTTAAATTTTTTAATATCACGCTTTGCCATAGTCTGCCTACTCTGCCATTGCCATCACTAAAGGGGTGAATGAACTCAAATTCATAGTGAAAAACTGAACTAGCTATCAATAGATGTTCATCAGTTGTGGCTAGCCATTTAAAAAGTTCACCCATTAATTTTGCCACTCTATCTGGTGGCGGGGCTATGTGTACAACACCACTTTTGCCACCAATACCAACATTTGTAACCCTATAAGAGCCAGCATTTTGCAAAATGGTGCCCATTAGGAGTTTATGAGCTTTTAGTAAATCTTTTTCGTTTTTATAATCATAGTTTGAAATGTTTTCATATGCTAAAACCGCGCCTTTTACCTCTTCTATCTCTTTTACAGTGCCAAGTACAGCTTTGCCTCCAATAAGACTTGTAATCATCTCTTCATCAAAACTATTTCCTTCTATTTGAAGCGTTCCAGCAATTGATTTAATCCTATTTTCCTTACGAAGCTTTAGGGTATTGTAGTTTTTATCTATATATTTAATATCTGTTATTAGCTCTGAGATGATACTAACTTGATTTACTATTTTAGAAGTTATCTTATATGGTGGCTTCAAAGTCTCTCTCCAAAAACCTTAGTTTCAAGCCTAATTATACCTTTTTAACTCTAATTTGAAAAATGTTTAAAATTGGTTTTTACTATTTGTAAGTAAGAGCTAAGTATAATCACCAAAATAGTTTAAAAGGTTGTTTTTGGAAGATATTAGAAATATTTTACGCCGTTTAGTTTTTCCATATTTTAAAGATTATCTACCATATTTTGGGCTAGCGGTTTTGGGAATGCTCCTCTCAGCCATTGGTGCTTCAAGCGCGGCTTATCTGGTAAAACCAGTGCTAGATGAGATTTTTGTAAACAAAGATATAAATCTTTTATACCTCCTTCCATATGCAATCATTTTAGTTTATGCCCTAAAAGGTGGTGGAAAATATATTCAAGTCTATTTCTCTGCATACATTGGGCAAGACATCATAAGAAGGGTTAGAGATAGGCTTTTAGAGAGTATGTTAAAGCTAGATCTTAGCTTCTTTTATGGATTTAGATCAGGTGAATTAATTAGCAGAAATGTAAATGATGTTGAGAGGATTAGAGCTGTTGTCTCAACCATGATCCCTGAGATAGGAAGGCAAGGCTTAACGGCCTTGGGGCTTTTGGGGGTTGTCATTTACCAAAGCCCAAAACTCTCATTTTTTGCTTTAATCGTTGTTCCGCTTATTGTCATTCCTTTAAGACTCATAGCAAAAAAGCTTAAAAAAATCTCACACGCTTCGCAAGAAAAAACCTCAGATATTACTTCAAAACTAAGTGAAATATTTAACAACATTGAAATCATAAAAGCCCACGCAGCAGAAGAGTTTGAGCGAGAAATTTTTGAAAAAGAGAATAAAAGATTTTTTAAATTAAATATGAAAACCACCAAAATTTCAGAACTCTCAGGCCCGCTCATGGAGATTATGGGGGCAGTTGGAGTTTGCGCAGTAATTATCATTGGGGGTAAAGAGGTGATTGATGGAAGCTTAAGCGTGGGGAGTTTTTTCTCTTTTGTAACTGCACTTTTCATGCTTTATACTCCATTAAAGCGAATCTCAACCCTATATAACCAGCTTCAAGATGCCATAGCAGCAAGCGAGAGGATTTTATATATTTTTGATCAAAAACCAACCATCATCTCTACAAAAAATGAAAATATTGAAGATATTGGAGCTTTAAGTTTTAAAAACGTATCTTTAAAATATGAAGATTTAGAAGCTTTAAAAGATATTAATTTTAGTGTAAAAAGAGGTGAAAAACTAGCTTTGGTTGGGGATAGTGGAGGTGGAAAAAGCTCCATTGTAAATCTACTAGTTAGGTTTTTTGACCCAAGCAGTGGTGAGATTTACCTAAATGAGACTAACTACAAAGAGTTTAGTTTGAAATCTTTACATGAATCAATAGCCATAGTAACTCAAAGGGTTTATATCTTTAATGAAAGCATTGCTGCTAATGTAGCTTATGGGAAAAAGATAGATGAAGAGAGGGTAATGAGGGCTTTAAAGCTAGCAAATGCTTGGGATTTTGTAGAAAAAGCTGGAGGCATTTGGGCAAAGCTTGAAGAGCAAGGAACCAACCTATCAGGTGGCCAAAGACAGCGAATCGCCATAGCTAGAGCACTCTACACCGATCCTAAAGTTTTAATTTTTGATGAAGCAACGAGTGCGCTTGATTCAAAAAGCGAACAAAAGATAACTGATGCCATAGAAACTCTTAGTAAAGATAGAATCACAATCATCATAGCCCATAGATTAAGCACCATCAAACAAGCAGATAAAATAGCAGTTTTAAGTGGTGGCAAGATAGTCTCCTTAGGAGATGAGAAGCATCTTTTAGAAAACTCAAATGAGTATAGAAAATTAGCAGGTAAATTTAGTGAATAAAGAGTTAGAAATGGTGGCTTACGAGGCTTTTAATAAGAGCCACAAAGAGATTTTTCATTTTGAATATGAAGGTAAAAGATACTGGTTAAAAAAAGCTAGAAGGGCAGGGGCAAATGTTTTTCACCGCTTAGGGTACACTCTTACAAAAATATCTCTTTTGGCTCCACCTTTGGTGCAAAACAAAAATGAAGCCTTAAAGCATGAGTCTTCAAAGCTAAAAAAACTTCACTCTCTTGGGGCATCTGTACCAAAGGTAGAGCTTATCACTAAAGATTTTTTCATCTTAAATGATACAGGAGTAGCAGTTTTAGATGCAGTTAGAGTTTTGAAAGAGGATGAGAAAAAAACCTGTTTAGAAAAAACTATTAAAGAGTTAGCCCTCTTACATAACCACGGTGAGTATCATGGTGGCTCACAAATAAAAAATTTTACATATAAAGATGAAGAGGTTTTCATACTAGATTTTGAGGAGAATTTTAGCAAAGAGATTGAGTTAAACAAACTTTTTACTAGAGATCTTTTCTTACTCTTTTTTTCACTCTTTAAACATGGCATTAGCGCGGATTATGAAGAGCTTTTGAGGGTTTACAAAGAGGCAAAAAAAGAGCCAAATGAAGTGGTAAAAGAGTTTTTAAACTACTCAAAAAGATTTAAAAAAATTAGAGCTTTTTTAAAATTGAATTTTTTCCAAAAAACTATGGATAAAGATACAAAATCAATTCTAAAAATGCTTGATGCTTTTTTAGAAATAGATGAGAAATGGAGAAAAGATGGAAATTTTACCAGCAATTGATTTGAAAGATGGGCAGGCTGTAAGGCTTACTAAAGGACTTATGGATAGCGCTAAAATTTACTCAAATGAGCCTTGGGAGTTAGCTAAAAAATTTGAAGAGATGGGCTCAAACTGGGTACATTTAGTTGATTTAAATGGAGCTTTTGCAGGAGAGCCTAGAAATTTAGAGCAGATTAAAAAAATTAGAGAAGCTTGCTCTATAAAGCTTGAGCTTGGTGGTGGGATTAGGGATTTAGAAACTGTTAAAAAGTACCTTGATTTGGGGATTGATAGGATTATTTTAGGCTCAATCGCATTAAAAGATCCAAGCTTTGTGGAAAAAGCGTGCAAGGTAGGAAAAATAGCTGTTGGGATTGATGCCATTGATGGGTTTGTAGCAGTTGAGGGATGGGCAGAGAAATCTGAAGTAAAGGCAACTACGCTAGCTAAAGAGTTTGCAAATGTAGGAGTGGACGCACTAATATGCACAGATGTTGGAAAAGATGGAACCTTAGAGGGAGTAAACATAGAGTTTACTTTAGAGATGGCAAGAACTAGCGGGCTTTATACGATTGCAAGTGGTGGGGTTAAGGATATGAGCGACATAGACGCAATTCTTTTAGAAAAAGAGATTAGCGGAGTGATAGTTGGAAAAGCTTTTTATGAAGGTACTCTAGACTTGGAAAAAGCCATTGCTAAAAGCAAGATAAAGTAACTTCAAAGTAAAATTGGCTAAAATAGTTAAAATTTATTAATTTTGCAAGGATGTTTCGTGAAGCTACTAGTAGTTGATGATAGTTCTACAATGAGACGCATTATAAAAAATACACTAGGCAGACTAGGACATAAAGATGTCTTAGAGGCTGAGCATGGCGTTGAGGCTTGGCAAATTTTAAATCAAAATCCAGATATAGATATGCTAATAACTGACTGGAATATGCCTGAAATGAACGGTTTAGAGTTGGTTCAAAAAGTAAGAGCTGAGAGTAAGTATGCAGATATGCCAATCATTATGGTAACAACTGAAGGCGGTAAGGCTGAGGTTATTACGGCGCTTAAAGCTGGAGTAAATAACTATATAGTTAAACCTTTTACCCCTCAAGTACTTAAAGAGAAACTTGAAGATGTGTTAAATTAAACATATGCAAGATAGCTACAATCAGTTAAAAATCACCCCTTCATGCCACAAAGATGACTTTGTGGATCTACTCTTTGTTTTAGGAGTGGAGGCGGTAGAGTATGAAAATGAAACAATCATAGTTAGAACAAAAGAGCCAGTAGAGATGCTTATTTATGGCATTAACTCATTTGCTTCTTCTCTTGAAGAGGCTACTGGCAAAATAGTAACAGTTTCAATAGTCCATTCAGTAGAACTTGACAAAGATTGGATTGAGTCATACAGAAGATCAATTAAGCCTATAGAAGTAGAAAAGTTTTATATATACCCTAGTTGGGAGAGCCCAAAAGAAGGAAAGATAAATATATCTATAGATCCAGCTCTAGCCTTTGGCTCAGGGCACCATGAGAGCACCTATGGATGTTTGTTGGCGCTTCAAAAGTATGTAAAAGAGGGTACAGCTGTGCTTGATGTAGGTTGTGGAAGCGGCATTTTAGCCATTGCTGCAACAAAACTTGGCGCACTATCCTCGATTTGCGATACAGATGAGATAGCCATTAAAAGCGCAAATGAGAATGCAAAGTTAAATGAAATTACTTTTAAAGAGCAATGGATAGGTTCAGTAAATAGTAAAGATGAAAAGTATGATTTAGTTGTGGCAAACATTGTTGCTGATGTACTAATGGGCTTATCTAAAGATTTAAAAGAAGCTTTAAAGCCAAATGGAATTTTGATTTTATCAGGAATTTTAGAAAAATATAGTCAAAATATTAAAGAAAAATTTGCACCGCTAGCTTTAATGGAAGAGATAAAAGATAACCAGTGGTGCACAATGATATTTAAAAAAGGTGATTAAAAATATGAATCAAAAAAGAGATGACAATAGACAAAACAATAAAAATAATAATTTTTTTAACCAAAATCCACTTTTAGTTTTTGCGATATTTTCCATCGTGATAGTTATGATTTTTAAGAGCATGTCTGCCTCAGATCATACTTCAAGTTTTGCAGGAAGCCAAAATGCTCAAACAAAAAGCGTAAATTACTATGAGTTTAAAGAGCTTGTTAAAGCTAAACAGTTAACTTATGTGGCTATTGGGCAAGGAACTATTAGAGGTTTTAGCGAAAGCAGTATGGGAAGAATGGTTTATACTACTAAAAAATTAGGTGAAGATGCAACACTTATTCCTCTGTTAGATGAGATGCAAATCCCTTATGGTGGGTATAGTGAAACAAATTGGTTTTCAGATATTTTGTTTTCGTGGGTGCTGCCTATATTTATATTTTTTGGAATTTGGATGTTTTTAGCAAGTAGAATGCAAAAAAATATGGGTGGTGGAATTTTAGGAATGGGAAGCAGTAAAAAGCTTGTAAATTCTGAAAAACCAAAGGTAAAATTTAGTGATGTAGCTGGCGTTGAAGAGGCCAAAGAAGAGGTTATGGAGATAGTTGACTTTTTAAGACATCCAGATAGATATATGAGACTTGGAGCAAAGATACCAAAGGGAGTTTTACTTGTAGGGCCTCCAGGAACTGGAAAAACTCTTTTAGCAAAAGCAGTGGCTGGAGAGGCGGAAGTGCCGTTTTTCTCAGTATCTGGATCTAGTTTCATTGAAATGTTTGTGGGAGTTGGTGCAAGTAGGGTAAGAGATCTTTTTGAAAATGCTAAAAAAGAAGCACCTGCCATTGTATTTATAGATGAGATAGACGCCATTGGAAAGAGCAGGGCAGCTAGTGGGATGATGGGTGGAAATGATGAGAGGGAGCAAACACTAAATCAACTCTTAGCAGAGATGGATGGATTTAGTAGCGATTCATCACCAGTCATAGTGCTAGCAGCAACAAACAGGCCAGAAGTACTTGATGCTGCGCTTTTAAGGCCTGGTAGATTTGATAGGCAAGTTTTAGTTGATAAGCCAGATTTTAAAGGTAGAGTTGACATATTAAAAGTTCATATTGAAGAGATAAAACTAGCTCACGATGTGGATTTAGAAGAGATTGGAAAATTAACGGCTGGGCTTGCTGGGGCTGATTTGGCAAATATTGTAAATGAAGCAGCACTTTTAGCTGGTAGAAACTCAAAGCCATATGTTGAGCAGAGCGATTTAGTTGAAGCAGTTGAAAGAGCCATAGCTGGACTTGAGAAAAAATCAAGAAGAATTAATCCAAAAGAGAAAAAAATCGTTGCTTATCATGAGAGTGGACATGCTTTAATAGCTGAAACTACAAAAGGGGCAAAAAGAGTCTCTAAAGTATCCATCATACCAAGAGGTTTAGCAGCTTTAGGGTACACCCTCAATACACCAGAAGAGAATAAGTTTTTAATGCAAAAACATGAACTTTTAGCTGAGGTTGATGTTTTGCTTGGCGGAAGGGCTGCGGAGCAAGTTTTCATTGGAGAGATTAGCACTGGAGCTGGAAATGATCTTGAAAGAGCAACAGATATAATAAAAGCAATGGTTAGCATCTATGGTATGAGTGATGTTGCTGGTTTGATGGTTCTTGAAAAACAACGAAGTACATTTTTAGGACAAGGCTATCCAAGCCAAAGAGATTTTAGTGACAAAATGGCGCAAGAGGTTGATGAGTTTATAAAAAACTTACTACAAGAGAGATATGAAGCTGTTTTGGAAAGATTAGGAGAGTATAAAGGAGCCATTGAAAATATGGTTGAAGCTTTGTACGAGCATGAAAACATTGAAGGCGCGCTAGTTAGAGAGATCATAGAAAATTTTGAAAAAGAGAATGATCTTGATAGCAAACTTCAGCCAATTGTAGGTCATGATGATGATATTAAATCTGCTAAAGATGCAAGAAAAGCAAAAGAACAAGCTAAAAAAGATGAGTAAATGAGAGCAAACTTATCAATACTAGCAAAAGAGGGATGGCTATATTTTGGAATAGCCATCTTTTTTTGGGTGAGCTCTTTAGTTTTTAATTTTTATCCATGGGTTTTTTTCTTCTTTGTTATTTTAGTTATAGTTTTTTACAAAAACCCTGAAAGAGTCCCTTTAGAGCATGATAAATTAGCTCTTATTGCCCCAATAGATGGAGCTATTGTTAAAATTTCTAAAGGTAAAGATTTACAAAATCAAGATAGCGTTGTGGTAAGTATTAGAAATCAACCCTATCAAACAAGCCTTTTAAGAGTTCCTACTTTTTGTAAAATAAAAGAGATAAAAAGCGTTAGCGGACTTAGTTTATCTCATGAAGAAAAACACTCATATTTGTTAAATTCTAAAAAATTTATCCATTTTCAAGCAGAGTTTCACTCATTTTGGATGGGAGTAAAAAACGGCGCTTGGAGTAATAAAATAACTATATATCAAACAAATAAAGAGCTTTGGCAAGGCGAAAGAGTTGGCTTTGCTCTTGGTGCTGAGGTTACTTTATATCTTCCAATAGATACAAGAATTAGAGTAAATGAGAAAGATAAAGTTTTTGCAGGTGAGAGTGTTTTGGGTTATTTGGAAGGAAGATAATGGGACCATATAAAGATGGAAAATTACAATTAAGCTATGTAATACCAAATCTTTTTACCGCTGCTAGTGCTTTTTTAGGTGTTATTGGAATTTTAGCTTCATCTAAAGGAAACTTTGAAAAAGCAGCAATTTATATAATATTGTCTCTATTTTTTGATGGATTAGATGGAAGAATTGCTAGGATGACTAAAACTACAAGCAAGTTTGGAGCTGAGTTTGATTCACTCTCAGACATAGTTGCTTTTGGGGTAGCTCCTGCTATGCTTTTTTACTTTAGTATAGGGCATCAATATGGAAGATTTGGAGCACTTTTAGCTGCTTTATATGTAGTATTTGGGGCAATTAGGCTTGCTAGATTTAATGTCACAACTTCAACAAGTGAACCATCAGTATTTATTGGAGTTCCCATTCCAACCGCAGCAGTCATTACTGCCATGTGGATTTTAATTTACCAAAAATATCCATACATGTTAAAGTTAGAGTGGATGATCCTTTTAGGGCAAGCTATTATCTCATTTTTAATGGTTAGCAATATTAGATATCCTAGTTTTAAAAACATAGATTTAAAAAAATCACAAAGAATAAAAGTTTTTGTTACTTTAACCTTAGTGTTTTCACTAATATATCTCTATCCAATTGAAACTGGCACACTTTTTGTAACAGGCTATCTGCTTTATGGAGTAGGTAGGGAGTGCTATATTTTTTGTGTTGCAAAATGGAAAAAAAATAAGTATAATGGTTAAATTTTACAAAGGAGAGAAAAATGCAACAGATAAATTTTTGCAACCATTTTAAAATCAAGATAGTTTCTAGCAAAGAAACTTACGACTCTCTTTCACTCCTGCTTCTTTAATACTTCTAAACATAAATTTAAATTATTTTATATTTTATCAAAGGAAAAAAAATGATACCTATTAAAATTTTTGATACTACATTAAGAGATGGAGAGCAGTCTCCTGGGGCTTCAATGAATATTGAAGAGAAAATCCAAATAGCTTTACAACTTGAAAAATTGGGAGTTGACATCATAGAAGCTGGCTTTGCAGCAGCAAGTCCAGGGGATTTTGAAGCTATTTCAAGAATTAGCTCTATTGTTAAAAACTCTACCATCTGTTCACTTGCAAGAGCAGTTCAAAACGATATAAAAGCAGCAGGCGAAGCCATTAAAGAAGCACCTAAAAGAAGGATACATACTTTTATTGCAACTAGCCCAATACATATGCAGTATAAGTTAAAAATGAGTCCTGATGAAGTGGTAAAAAGAGCAGTTGAGGCGGTGGCTTATGCTAAAACTTTTTGTGAAGATGTAGAGTTTAGTTGCGAGGATGCGGGAAGAAGCGATATAGGTTTTCTAAAAGAGATCTTAGATGCAGTAATAGAAGTTGGCGCGAATACGCTAAATATTCCAGATACTGTTGGGTATAGATTGCCTCATGAAATGGGTGCGATGATAAAAGAATTGAGCCAGCTTGTGAATGATAGAGCGATCATTTCAGTTCATTGTCACAATGATTTAGGCTTAGCAGTTGCAAACACTTTAGAGTGTATAGTAAATGGAGCAAGGCAGGTTGAGTGTACCATTAATGGGCTAGGGGAGAGAGCTGGAAATGCCGCGCTTGAAGAGATAGTAATGGCCATAAAAACTAGGGCGGATTATTTTGCACCAATAGTTACAAACATTAATTTTAAAGAGATTTATCCAACAAGTAGGCTGGTAGCTTCAGTAACAGGCATTGAGCCTCAACCAAATAAAGCCATAGTTGGTAAAAACGCATTTGCTCATGAGAGCGGCATCCATCAAGATGGGGTTTTAAAGCATCAAGAGACTTATGAGATAATCAATGCAAAAGATATTGGACTTGATAAAAACTCAATTGTTTTAGGAAAACACTCAGGAAGACATGCGTTTAAAGATAAGCTATCAACTCTTGGCTACTCTTTAACTGAGGATGAGATTAATGAAGCTTTTACAAGATTTAAAATACTTTGCGATAAGAAAAAAGAGATTTTTGATGATGACATTAGAGCTTTAGTAGCTGAGGAGATAGTAAAAATACCTCAAATTTTTGAACTTGTTACATTGCAACTTAGTGATTGTGTTCCAGGCGGAGTTCCAAGTGCTGCAGTCACTATAAGACATGATGATAAAGAGACAACTGACGCTGCCATTGGAAATGGAACAATGGACGCAGTTTTTAAAGTTATAGATAGAGTTTGTGGTGTAAATGGAGAGCTTAAAGACTATAAAGTTGAAGCAGTTACACAAGGAAAAGATGCTTTAGCTAAGGTGGTTGTAAAGGTAGCTTTTGATGAGAGTAAACCCGCAGTTATGGGGCATGGACTAAGTGTTGATACCATGCTTGCAACTGCTAAAGCTTATATTGGAGCGTTAAATAACTATATGCATATGAAAGAGGGTTTAAGAATGAAGGGACTTGAGAAAAAAGGTATTTAATTCAATCTAGTGTTGCTATCTTAAATTTTAAAATCAAAGATAGCAACATCCTTTTTTAATTTATACTGTAATTAATAGGTACTCGAATACTCCAAGCCGCTTTATTTAACTCCTTTGGGATCGCCTCAAAGTTAGCTATTTTTAAAAGTAGTTCTATGCTAGCTGCATCTAGCCTTTCAAATTTAGACTTTTCTATAATTTTTATATTCTCAATAGATCCATCTTTTAAGACATCAAAACTAACTAATACCTTTCCAGTTTGCCTAAGTCTTTTTGCAGCTTTTGGATAGACTTTATTTTTCTCTATTTTTGCTTTTATTTTTGATAAATATGCACTCTCTATGCTTGCAAGTTCTATTGTAGAGATCTCTTTAGTAGATGTAGGTTTATTTGGTATTTTGTTTAAAGATGTTTTTGGAATGGGCATGCTTGGCGTGACATTTTTTACTACTTTTTCTTCTATATTTTCCATAAGTTCAGCCTCTTTGATGGATTCTTTTTTTATAACTTTTTCTATAGGCTTTGGTTCTTGTACTTTTGGTTCCATCTTTTTTGGAGGAGATTTTTTCTCTACAGTTTTTTCAACAATCGGTTTAGGCTTTTCAACAATCGGTTTGGGCTTAGGAGGAATAGGCTTTGGTTCATTTTGGATAGACGCAGGTTCTTGCGCAGCTTCTTGCTGCATAGATACGCTATTTAAAGATATTTTTACAGTTACATCTTCTTGTTTTGGCTCTATTTTTATATCATTTATTGCATATAAAAATGCAAAACCAAAAGATGAATATAAAATACTTGTTATGAAAAAAGAGTTAAAATATCGATTCATGTTTCACCTCTTTGTTACAATTGATACATTTGAAAATTCATTCTTTTTTAACATGTCTAAAACATTCACAAAAGATTCAAATTTTGTCTTTTTGTCCGTATTTAAGTGTACAGGAGTATCTTTTGATTTGTCTAGTATTGCCAATTCAATGTTTTGCAATACTACTAACTTATCATCTAAAAATAGCTCACCTTGCTCATTTATCACAATCACGATCTCTTTATCTGGCTTTAGCTTATCTGCACTATTTGCATCTGGCAAGGATATAGGAATAATTCCTTTTGTAATAAAGGTAGAAGTTAGCAAAACTATAGCTAAAAGCACAAGCAACACATCAATAAATGGGATTACATTTATTGAATCAAACTTTTGCAACTTCATATTCACTCTCCAAAACCTCAACAAATCTACTTAAGATATTGTAAAACACCATAGAGATAATTGCTACAACAAGCCCAACGGCAGTTGCCTTTAAGGCAAGTGCTAAACTTTCCATGATTTTACTTGCATCAATATCTCCAGCTCCCATTGTCATAAATGTAAGCATGATTGCTAAAACTGTACCTAAAAGCCCAATATACGGCGAGTTTGAAGCTATTGTGCCAATTATCGTAAGATGTTTTGTGAGCGCTACTTCTAAAGTTTTTTTATTATCATATGTTTCAACTTTAACTTTTTTATAAAAAATTATCCTTTCAATAAAGAAAAAAACAGCAAAAAAACTCATAAAAACAAGTAAGCCTATCACTCCATAATCAACAAGATTTTTTAATGTTTCTATATCTTCCATAATCCGCCCTAGAAAGTTTTAGTGAATTGTATAGTAATAATGATAATGATTATCTTAATTGGTAATGATATCATAAAATTTAAAATAAACAATTTAAAATTAAGCTACTTCATTTCGGTAAATAGGTGTTTTGCATATATTATTATTTTTAATAACGATTATCAATTTACTATATTTTAAGTTAGCCCATATTAACATGCCAAAGGTTTTATTAGTACTGATAATTATTATCAAAATTCAACAAAAAGGAAAAACGATGGGAAGTAGGTTAGCTTTTAGCACTATGGCGCTCATTTTGTCACAAAATATACTTTTGGCAAATGAAGCAACAAGATTGGATGACATCCAAATCGTAACCACAGCGGGCGGATACGAACAAAAGATTACAGATGCTCCTGCAAGCATCTCAGTGATAACGCAAGAAGATTTAGAAAAGAAACCATATTTAAACTTACTAGATGCAGTAAGAGACATTGAGGGTATAGATATTGGTGAGACAAATGATAAAACAAATAATGGCACGGTAAGCATTAGGGGTATGGGGTCGGACTATACGCTTATTTTAATAGATGGGAAAAAACAAAACAATAGTGGAGACATTTACCCTAATAGTTTTGAAGGTGCGCAGCTTGCAAGCATCCCGCCACTTTCCATGATAGAGAGGATTGAAGTTATTAGAGGGCCAATGAGTACGCTTTATGGCTCAGATGCTATTGGCGGGGTCATAAATATAATTACTAAAAAAATATCACAAGAGTGGGCTGGTGCCATAGGGTATGCTAAAACTTTTCAAACACAAAGTGAGTATGGAAATGATAATAAGGTAGATTTTTCAATTATGGGGCCAGTTATTAAAGATAAATTAGGTCTATCCTTAAGGGGAAGTTTTTTTGATAAAGATAAATCAAATCCCGAGTATGAAAAAGTTTATGACTCAAATGGTGTGGATAGAAGCAAGTCAAATGATAGTTTTGGTGCTGGAAAAGGAAATGTAAAAAATGAAAATTGGACTTTTGGAACAGGGCTAACTTTTACTCCAAATGAAAACCACACTATTAGGCTTGATTATGATGTAGCTAAACAAAAATTTGACAACAATGAGTATCTTACTAAGGATGGGGAAAGTGTTTTTCCTTTAGGAACTGGAGATAGCATTAATACCATTTGGAATAACCAAAGAGTTGGATATGCTGATACTTTAAGAATGGAAAGGGAGCAATACTCTGCGTTTTGGGAAGCAGACTGGGAAGTGGGCAAAAGTACGATTGGAGTACATCATATAGATAGCAAAAATATCGGCAGAAGTATGCCCCTTGGTGCTGCTGATAGGAAATTTGTAAATGATATGAAGAGCGCTTATCCAGGAGATTTGGATAATTTTTATGCAAGTGCAACTCAAGCTGAAATTGATAAATTTAATGCATTGATGCCACGAAAAAACAGAACTTTAGAATCAACCAACACTACTTATAGTGCGAAATATGAACTGCCTTTGAGTGAACACTATCTAGTTTTAGGTACAGAGTATCAAGATGTTGCGCTAAAAGATGGGATTTATGGCATGAGTGAAGGAAAAACTGGCGGCCAGAAAAAATATTATCAATATGGGATATTTGCAGAAGATAGTTGGAATATCGTTGATCCTTTAACTCTTACTTTTGGTGCAAGATATGATAAGCATGAGGATTTTGGAAGTCATGTAAGTCCTAGAGCTTATATTTTATATGATATTAATAATAATTGGACAGTTAAAGGTGGAGTTTCAACTGGATATAAAGCCCCAAAAGCTTCTGATTTGCAAGAGGGGATTACAGGATTTGGCAGACAAGGAACAAGTCCATGGATTGGAAATCCAGACTTAAAGCCTGAAAAATCTATAAGTTATGAAATGGCTGTTTATTATGAGCATGAAAATAGACATAATTTTAATTTAACACTATTTCAAAATGATTTTAAAGATAAAATCGATAGTAGTACAAATCTTGTAGGATCAGCTGGGCAAGAGTGGGCTGATTTAGATGCAAGTTATGGTGTTTTAACTCAAAAACAAAATGTTGGAAAAGCTACCATAAAAGGTATTGAATTAGCTGGAAAGCTTTATTTAATAAATAATCTTTCCATTAAAGCAAATTGGACTTGGCTGGATTCAAAAATTAAATCTAATGATCCACAAATGGATGGAAAGCCTTTAAGAAGCAGTCCAAAACATATGTATAGCACAACTTTAGATTGGCAAACTACATCAAAAATAAATACATATATTCAATATCAAGGTGAAGTTGATAGGTTTAATACAAGATATGAAGATGGTAAAGGTGGATACAAAGATCTATACTATAAAGATTTTTCAATTTGGAATTTAGGCGGTTCATATAAGTTTAATAAAAACTTTACGCTTATTGCTAGGGTAAATAATCTGTTTGATAAAGATTATTTGAAATATAGCTTTAAAGAAAGAGTTGGATCTACAAACTACTACGATGAATACAATAATAAGCCAGCTGGTAGAAATTTTTGGTTGAGTGCTAGATATACCTTCTAGAAAATTTATAAAAATATCATTTGATGAATAAAGGGGATATGTATGTATAAAACATTGTGGTTTTGGCTTCATTGGTTGCTTGGCATTGTATTTGGTGTCATTCTTTTAATAGTAGGAGCTACAGGGGCTATCTTATCTTATGAAAAAGAGATTTTGCAAATTATCAATAAAGATACATATTTTGTACAAGCTCCACAAAATAAAGAGCGATTAAATGAAGTAGAGATTTTGCAAATTTTTCAAAAAGAAAATCCGAACTATAAAATAAATAGCATTGGTTTTTCTAGTGCAAAAGATAGCTCAATGTATGTAAATATTGCAAAAGAAGGGGAAAGAAGAGGGGTTAATATATATTTAAACCCATATACAGCAGAAGTTTTACCACAAATTAAAGGAAAAGATTTTTTCATGTTTAATTTTAGACTACATAGATGGTTAGCTCTTGATGGAGGCTTTAGAAGTGTAGGAAAACACATCGTAGCTTTAGCAACTCTTGCTGCTATTGTACTTACTGTTAGTGGAATTATTGTCTATTGGCCAAGAATTAAAAATAACTTTTTAAAAAGCATTATCTTTAGCTTTAAACAGAAAAATAGAGTATTTTTATCCTCTATGCATAGTGCTTTAGGACTTTGGGTAGTTCCATTTTTTCTTCTTATGTGCTTAACAGGTCTTTACTGGTCGTATGAATGGTATAGAGGTGCAATGTATAGCGCGCTAGGGGTTGAGCAGCCAAAAAGAGTTATGCAACAAGGAGCTTGGGGGAAAAATAAAGATATAGCTTTTGATGATATTTCAGTAGTTATCGATCTTTTTAAAGAAACCACGGCAAAAGGGTTTAAAAATGCAAATTTAAGATTAGATCAAAGCAAAGATGGAACCTATGCTATCTCATATCTATTTGATAATGCAAAACACTTCAGGGCGTCAAATACCGCAGAGATAGACCCTAAAGAGAAAAAACTGGTGAAAGAAGCAAAGTATGAAGATAAAAAATTAAATGAAAAAATAATGAATAGCATGTTACCGCTTCATAGTGGAGAGTTTTTTGGATGGTTTGGTAAGTTTGCATACTTTATTTCATCAGCTTTGATGGCACTTTTTGTCATTACTGGATATATGCTATATTTTGATAGATGGAAGAAAAAAAGAGTTAAAATCTTAAAAAAATGAGATTTAATTTAGCATTTCAAAGTCAAAATAACTTGACTCAAAGCCGCTATCTCCAATCTTTTGGAACTGGATAGCGGCACCATTATAGTTATCAACCTCAAGATATAAAAGCCCTAAAGCATACCTACTTTCTAAGTTATTTTCATCAGTTAATTTTGATAATTCAAGTAAAGCTATGGCATTTTCAGGATGATTTGAACCAACACTTGCAACAGCTGCTAAAAACAAAGTTCTGCTATCTTGTATTTTGTGCTCATCAATTAGTTGGTTATATATGGTGTAAGCTTCCTCAAAATTGTGAGTATAAATGTTCAAATAAGCTAAAGTTTCCATCATTTGAGCTAGGTTTTTATTCTCTAACGAGACTTTTTTCATTAAACTTTCTCTTTCATGATGCAAGAGTCCACCAATTTGCAAAATCTTAATATAGTGCTCTTTAGCCACTTTTGGCCCAAAATAAAACGCATTCTTATCTAAATCAAGTCTTCTAAAATCAATTTGGATTGCTTTTGCATAAGCTTTTATCTCATTTTCACTATATAGTGCATGAAAAGCTAAAATATTTGAAACCAAATCTTTTGGAAGCGTTTTTTGTAATATTTTTGCATTTAACAAATAGGCATTTTGGTTATGGGCTAGTTTGGCTATTATCATGCTAAACATTATGTTTAATGGAGTCTCTTCTTTTTCACTCTCTGTCCATCTTATGGCTGAGACTATATTGTTTTCTATCACATGAATGAAAGCCTTATATAAATTATCCTCCCCTAAAGTTGGATCTGAGTCAATTGTCTCTTTTAAATCTTCTTTAAATTTATCAATGGGTTTAGAGATTAAATCTAGGCTCATAAGGGCAAAAACTCCAGCAAGATAATTTTTAGGATTTAGTCTATAACTTGAGGTAAAGTGCTTGTTTGCAAGAGTGTAGTTTCCAAGCTGAGCATAAGTTAACCCAAGGTTGTAGTGCAAGATGGAGTGTTTTGGATGACTTTTAAGGGCTTTTAAAAAGATTTGATTTGCTTTATAAACCTCATGATTTAATACTTTTTCAATACCTTCTGAAATAGAAATGTTAGCTTTTGAAAGAGTTGTACTTCTTTTTAATATGGCTAAACCATCATTTGGACTCTCTAAATCAACCGCTAAGGTGCCTTTTCTAATGGTATCGATGTTTTGTTTTGCATCAAAAAATTGATATGGTGCAAAGTAAAAAAGTAGATCGTATCTTTTTTCTTTTTCAAAAAAATCCCTATCACTAAAATCTTTTTGTGCTTCATTTATCTCAAATAAAGAGCTCTTTAGTGTAGTTTTCAAACTATAATTTTCCATAAAAGAGTCTGGATACTCTTTTAACCCCTCTTTTAAAAGCGAGGCAGTTGTTTGTAAATTTCCCTTTTTTGCTTCAACTAAAGATAGTGCAATTGTCGCTTTTTCTTTTAATTCACCCATCTCTTTTGCTTTTTTCAAAGCAGTTTTTGCTAGCTCTAATTCACCAGTTCTTGCATTTAAAAGTCCCAAAGAAAGAAGGTTTATGGACTCATTGGGTAAAAGATCAATAGCTTGATGGTTTGAGTTTAAAAATGAGAGAATTTTGGAAGATAGATAATTTTGCCTATCTAAATAGTGCTCACTTGTTGGATGCAAAAAGGCAGCAAGAGCCTCAATATATCTATCATTATAGTAGTGGATTAAGCCAACATAGTATGAGTAAAGTGGTGAATTGCTCTCAAGTGGTAAGTAAGCTTCGCTTAAATCAATATAGTATTTAAAAAGATCCATATTTCCAAGCTCTAGTGCGCAAACTGCGGCATTTATGGAGCTTATGGTTCTATTTTCTTTGTTTTCTATAGCTTTTTTAAATGACACTAAGGCATCTTTATAGTTTTTTTCTTTCATTAAAGCAACCCCAATGTTATACTCTGAGAGTGCTTCATTAAAAACTGCTATATTTTCATATATTTTTAAAGCATCTAGCTTATTGCCTTGTTCATAAAGTAAGTTAGCTTTTTTTAACATAGTCTCAAGTGCTGAGGGAGCAAAACTTTGAGTTGGAGTCTTCTCTTCTAACTCTTGTGCAATTTTTTTAGTATCTATGGGAGCTAGAGTTATCTCCTCTTTTGTCTCTTTTATAAGCCACACAAGACCAACGATAGATAAGATTATAATAAGGGCACCCAAAGAGACACCAAGAGCAAATTTTTTCCTGTTTTTGCCTATTTTTTCTATTAAAGGAGGTGACTCTTCCTCTTTATCTTCACTATCTTCTTCTTGAATGAATGTCTCAAGAGGATTAACATCTTCTTGCTCTTCATCATCCTCTTCAAGAATTATGATCTCTTCTTCGCTCATTTACATATATGCCTTTAAAACATCTGGAATTTCAACTTTACCATCTTTAGTTTGGTAGTTTTCCATAATTGCAATAAGCGTTCTACCAATGGCTAAAGATGAGCCATTTAGCGTATGTACTAGCCTGTTTTTCTTCTCATCTTTAAATCTAATCTTTGCTCTTCTTGCTTGAAAGTCTCTTGTGTTTGAGATGGAGCTAATTTCTCTATATCTATCTTGTCCTGGGAACCAAACTTCTAAATCAATAGTTTTAGCAGCACTAAAACCTAAATCACCGCCACATAAAAGAACATGCTGATGAGGTAGTCCCAAAGAAGTCAAAAGATCTGATGCGCAGCTCACCATGTGTTCAAACATTTCATCACTTTTTTCTGGCTCAGTAATGGCAACAAGCTCAACTTTGTCAAATTGATGCTGTCTTATCATCCCTCTTGTATCTCTTCCAGCACTTCCTGCCTCTTTTCTAAAACAGGATGAATATGCGGTATAGCAGATGGGCAGATCGTTTTTTTGTAAGATTTCATCATAATGAAGATTGGTTAATGGAACCTCAGAAGTAGGTATTAAAAAAAGATCTTCCCCTTCTATTTTAAATAGATCATGCTCAAATTTTGGTAACTGTCCAGTTCCAACAAGAGAGTTTCTATTTACAATGTATGGCACTTCAATCTCTTCAAAACCTCTAGCTTTATTAAAATCTAACATATAGTTCATTAGCGCTCTTGAAAGCCTTGCAGCGCTCCCTTTAAGAACTGAAAATCTACTTTTTGAAATCTTAACACCTCTAGTAAAGTCGATCCATGCTTGATCAGCGTCAATCTCCCAGTGCTCTTTTGGTTTAAAATCAAAAATAGGCAACTCTCCTACTTTTTTTATGATTAAATTATCACTCTCATCTACTCCCTCTGGCACTTGCAGATCAGGTATGTTTGGAGTTGTAAGCGCTATATTTAAAAAATCCTCTTCAAGCCTTCTTACTGTTTCACTTTGCTCTATAATTTTATTTTTATTGATTAAAAGTGCTTCTTTAAGCTCTTTTGTATCTTTTTTCTCTCTTGAGAGTTTGGCTATCTCTTTGCTTTGACTATTTTGCTTAGCTTGTAACTCTTCTAAAGTTTGCCTTTCTTTTTTTAACTTAAATGAGAGATCTTTTAACTCACTTAAGTTAGCAACACCTCTTTTTTTTAGTCCTGCTTCTACTGTTTCAAAACTATTTTCAACTATTTTTAAATCTAACACCCTTTGCTCCTACTAAAAAATACCTACAACTTCTCTAACTTTCTCAATGCTCTCTCTGGCAACAACCCTTGCTTTTTTTGCACCTTCATTTAAAATATCTTTAACCTCGTTGCTGTTTTTTAAGTAATACTCTCTTTTTCTTCTGTGTGGCTCAAAGTAATCCCAAATTAACTCTTTTAAGTACATTTTAAAGTGACCATATCCCTCTTTTCCACTTTTATATCTTAAAATTAGCTCATCTTGTTCATCTTCATTTAAAAAGAGTTTTGCTAGTGCAAAAACATTGCAACTATGGGGATCTTTTGGCTCTTCAAGCGGGGTTGAATCAGTTACAATGGAAGAACAAGCTTTTTTTAACTCTTTCTCATTTAAAAATATTCCTATTGTATTGTTGTAACTTTTACTCATTTTCGCACCATCAAGTCCTGGTACAGTTGAAATTTCATCACTTGTTCTAAATTCTGGGATTGTAAAAATCTCCCCATACTCATTATTAAACTTAATAGCTAAATCTCTAGTTATTTCAACATGCTGAACCTGATCTTTTCCAACTGGTACAACATTAGTTTGATACATAAGAATGTCCGCTGCCATTAATACTGGGTATGAAAAAAGAGAATGATTTGCAGGAATCCCTTTTGCAACCTTATCTTTGTAGCTATGAGCTCTTTCTAAAAGTCCCATTGGAGTGACATTTGATAAAACCCAGTACAGTTCTAATACCTCTTTTACATCTGATTGAACCCAAAAAGTGCTCTTGTTTGGATCAATTCCTAAAGATAAAAAATTTATAGCCGCGTCAAGTGTATTTTGTCTTAACAGCTCCCCATCTTTTAAGGAGGTAAGCGCATGATAGTTTGCTATGAAAATAAAAAGATCCTCTTTTTCTTGAGCATCAAGCATTTGTTTGATAGAGCCAAAATAGTTCCCTAAATGCAGTGCTCCTGAGGGTTGCAATCCAGTTAATGTTCTCATAAAACTCCTCTTTGTTTGTAAATTGGGTAGATTATAACTAAAAAAGCTTTAGCTTATTTACAATCTCTAAAACTACCTCTTTTGGGTTTTTGTTTTCAATATCTATTGTAAAATCAGCCTTTTTTTTGTACTCTTTTTCTCTTTTTTCAAATAGATCTTTGGCTTTTTCTATATCTTTTAAAAGTGGCCTTTTTGTTAGTTCATCTTTTGAAATCCTATTTAAAATTGCTTCAAAACTAGATTTTAAATATATCACTGTTCCAATCTCATTAAAATATTTCGTCATAAAAAATCCACCACCAGCAGCTATGATAGTGTTTGAAACATTTTGACTAAGCCATTTTGAAACTCTTTCTTCACACTCTCTAAAATAATCCTCACCTTTTGTTTGAAAAATATCTTTTATCTTTTGTTGTTCAAAACTTTCAATTAAATCGTCACTATCTAACCCAAAAAGCTTAGTCTCTTTGCTAAGCAGTCTCATAATAGTGCTTTTGCCAACTCCCATAAAACCAATTAAAATATAATTATTCAAACTCTTCATCTTCCCCTCTTTTTCGAGGAAATAGAACTATTGGCGAGCCTTCAAAGTCTATATTTTTTCTTAAATGATTTATCAAGTATCTTTTATAGCTAAAATGCAGTGCTCTTGGCCTATTCATCACAAGGGCGATTTTGGGAGGCTTAACATCAAACTGAGTTGCAAAATATATCTTGACAAGTTTTCCTTGTTGGCTAGGGATGGGGTGTTTTAACTGCGCCTCTTTTATGAGGGTATTTAATTTTGAAGTTGGAACTCTTTTTTTATAGTTTTCATAAACTTTTACAATCAAGTCAAAAATCTTCACAACTCTTTTTTTAGATAGCGCAGAAACAGTGATTATGGGAGCAAATGAGAGGAATTTAAACCTATCTCTTACATCTAAAATCGCCTCTTTAAACTCTTTATTTGCTATGTCCCATTTGTTTAAAACTATGATTACACTTAAATTAAACTTTTCAACCAATCCAGCAATTCTTTCATCAAGCTCAGTAAGTGGAGTAGATGCGTCAAGAACTAAAAGTGCAATATCACTCTTTTCTAGGATAGCTTCAGTTCTATTTAGTGCATATTTTTCTATCCCCTCAATCTTTCCTCTTCTTCTAAGTCCAGCAGTATCAACAAAGTTTAAGCTATATTCATTAAAAAATACTACATCATCAACTGGATCTATGGTTGTGCCTGCTACTTCGCTAACTATGGCTCTATCTCTTCCAACTAAAGCGTTAAGCAAAGAGCTTTTTCCCACATTTACCCTACCAATAATCCCAATGTTTATTTCGCTATTTTCACTAAGTTCTTCAGATAAAAAATCCTCCAAACTCTCTTCATTATCTTCAAATATGGCTTCACTCTCATTTTTTGGCAAAAGTGAAGATATCCAATTTGTTAAATCATCAATGCCGTGATTGTGAGAGACTGAGACAATAAAAAGATTCTTAACGCCAAAATTTCCAAACTCCCATGCGCGCTCCCTCTCTTGCTTATTATCAGCTTTGTTTACCACTAAAGCAATGGGTTTATTTAGTTTTGAGAGTTGATAGAAAAGCTTTTGATCCTCTTCATCAGGGTAGAATTTTCCATCTACAAGATATAGTAAAATATCTGCTTCATTTGCCGTTTCTATGGACTTCTCTTTTATCTTATCAAAGAGTAAGTTTCCTTCATCTAGTCCACCAGTATCTATGATTTGACATGGTTTTTCATCTATTAAAATCTCTTGATATTGCGTATCTCTAGTAGTTCCACTAATGTCTGAAGTGATTGCTATGCGCTTTCTAGCTAAGCGGTTAAAAAGTGAGCTTTTGCCGACATTTGGTCTGCCTAGCAGTGCGATTGTTTTCATTTTTCTCCAAAAATAACTATTTATAATAAATAGGATTTTAACACAAGCTATATTAAAATGTTGTAATTTTTCCAAAAGGCGTTTATTGCAGTTTTTTAATAGACTAAATCCTGGTGTGAGGTACATGCTAATAGCCTCATTTCTCTTTGCTCTAATGGGAGCTTTTGCGAAGCTTCTAAGCTCATCTATGCCACCAGTTGAAGTTGTTTTTTTTAGAAATGTAATAGGCGTTATTTTGATAGTAGCTAGTTTGGCTAAAGTCCCTTTTTCACATAAGGGTGGAAAGCCTTTTTTGCTTATATTTAGAGGAGTGATAGGTTTTTTATCACTACTTGCGTTTTTTTATAATATCGCTCATATTTCACTAGCAGATGCGATGACTTTTTCTAGAACTTCCCCAATATTTACCGCCCTTTTTGCAGCTTGGTTTTTGAAAGAGTCTATTGGAAAAAAGGGATGGATTGCAGTATTTATAGGTTTTATTGGCGTGGTTTTCATAATGCAACCAAGTGGAATTACCCTTTCTAAAACGGATATTTTAGGGCTTTTTAGTGGAGTTGGCGCAGCTTTAGCTTACACTAGCGTTAGGGAGCTTAAAAAATATTATGATACAAGAGCGATAGTTCTCTCATTTATGGGGGCTGGAACAGCTGGACCCATACTTCTTATGGGGATTAGTTACTTTGTTCCAACAGGGGATTTAGATTTTATTTTGGGTAAATTTGTGATGCCAAAAAGTAGTGAATGGCTCTATATATTGGGGCTTGGGATATTCTCAACCCTAGCTCAAACCTATATGACAAAAGCTTATGGTGCAACTAGAGCTGGGATAGCTGGGGCAGTGAGCTACACAAACATACTTTTTTCACTATTTTTTGGGATAATGCTTGGTGATAGTTTTCCAAATGTAGCTGGCTTGTTTGGTATAATGCTAGTTGTAATGGGCGGAATTTTAGTAGCTAAGGAAAAAGTATGATTTTAATAGCTGGGCCTTGCGTTATTGAGAGTGAAAAACTTTTGATGGAAGTGGCAAAAAGGCTAGAAAAGTATGAGAAAAATCCAAATATAGAGTTTTATTTTAAATCTAGTTTTGATAAAGCAAATAGAACAAGCCTTACAAGTTATAGAGGAGTTGGACTAGATGAAGGCTTGAAGATGCTCCAAAGAGTGAAAGATGAGTTTGGATTTAAGATTTTAACTGATATTCATGATTTTACTCAAGCAAAACCAGTTTCAGAAGTAGCAGATATTTTGCAAATACCAGCATTCTTATCAAGACAAACTGACTTGCTAGTAGCTGCTGCTAAGACTAAATCCATTGTAAATATAAAAAAAGGGCAGTTTTTAAACCCACACGACATGAGATACTCAGTAAAAAAAGTTTTAGAAACTAGAGGTGTGGAAGAAGAGGGGCGAGAAATTGCTAAGAAAAATGGGGTTTGGCTTTGTGAGAGAGGGACTACTTTTGGGTATGGAAACTTGGTTGTAGATATGAGAGCTCTTAAGATTATGAGAGAGTTTGCCCCAGTTGTTTTTGACGCAACTCATTCAGTGCAAATGCCTGGAACTATGGGAGGAAGCAGCGGAGGACAAAGGGAATTTGTAGCTCCACTTGCAAGAGCTGCGGCTGCTGTTGGGGTGGATGGATTCTTTTTTGAAACTCACACAAATCCATGCGAAGCTTTGTGTGATGGGCCAAATATGCTAAATCTTTTAGAGTTAGATGAAGTGATTGGGCAAATATTTGCCATAGAAAATTCATTAAAAGGGATGAAAAATGAAGATAGTTGAGGGTAAGTTATCATTAAATGGAAGTGAAAAGATTGCAATAATAAATGCAAGATTTAATCACATAATCACAGATAGACTTGTTGAGGGCGCTAAAGACGCATTTTTAAGACATGGCGGAGATGAAAAAAACTTGGAGCTAGTCTTAGTACCAGGAGCATTTGAGATACCTTTGGCACTAGAAAAAGTTTTAAGCTCAGGAAAATATGATGCAGTGTGCTGCGTTGGAGCAGTAATTAGAGGCGCGACTCCCCATTTTGATTATGTAGCAGCAGAAGCTACAAAAGGAGTGGCATCAACTGCGCTTAAATATGGCAAACCAGTAACTTATGGGGTTTTGACGGTTGATAGTTTAGAACAAGCCATAGAAAGAGCTGGAAGTAAGGCTGGAAACAAGGGCTTTGAAGCCATGACTAGCTTGATAGAGTTAGTAAGTTTATATAGCAAATTTTAGGAAAATATAGTGGCTACAAGACATCAAGTAAGAGAGAGCATAGTCGGACTTTTGTATGCAATGGACATTGGAAACAGCGAAATCCAGAGTTTTTTAGATGATATTTTAGAAGAAAAAAAGATTAGAAATAGACAAAAAAAGTTTGCTCTAGCTCTTTTTGAAGGGGTGCGAGAAAATTTAGACAAGATAGATGAAGCTTTAAATGAACACTTAAAAGAGTGGGATTTAAAAAGTTTGGGCAATATTGAAAGGTCTATATTAAGGCTTGGGGCATATGAAATGCTTTTTAGCAAAACTGATAATGCGGTTGTCATCAATGAAGCAATTGAACTTGCAAAAACTCTTTGTAGCGAGACTTCCCCAAAGTTTATAAATGGGGTGTTAGATGCACTTAGAAAGAGTGAAAAATGAAGCTTTGCGTAGCGCTTGATTTGCCCTCTTTAGAAGAAAATATTGCTTTAGCAAATGAGTTAAAAGGTTTGGATATTTGGTTAAAAGTGGGCTTGAGAGCTTATATAAAGGGTGGCGGAGAGTTTGTAAAATCTTTACAAAAAATAAGCAGTGAATTTAAGATTTTTTTAGATTTAAAACTTTATGACATTCCAAACACAATGGCCGATGCCGCGCAGTCCATTGGTGAGCTTGGAATTGATATGTTTAATGTCCATGCAAGTGCTGGAAAAGAGGCTATGGAAGCGGTGATGGATAGGGTGGGTGAGATGAAAGCAAAACCACTTGTTTTGGCTGTTACAGCGCTTACAAGCTTTGATGAAGATGGTTTTAGAAAAATTTATAACTCTTCCATCGAGTCTAAAGCAGCGCAATTTGCAAAAGATGCGTATGAAAGCAAGCTTAATGGGGTAGTTTGTTCAGTATATGAGAGTTCTTTAATAAAGAGACAAACTAGCAGTAGTTTTCTTACATTAACCCCTGGTATTAGGCCTTTTGAATCACCAAAAGATGATCAAAAAAGGGTTGCAAATCTAAAAGATGCAAAAAAGGAAAAGAGTGATTTTTTAGTAATAGGAAGGCCTATATATAGAGCTTTAAATCCAAGAGAGATTACGAAAAAAGTTTTAGATGAGATGAGAAATATGGAATAGTTTTTGCTCTTTTTGATTTAAAAAAGGAGTAAAAATGCACTACTTAATGCCTAAAAATGAGCTTATTGAAAGGCTCAAAAATAAGATAAAAGCTTTAAAAGAGAGTGAAAACAAAGAGAGCAAGAAGCTTGAAAAGTTGCTAAAACTAGCGGAAGATAAAAATCATACTTTTGCTTTGTAAGCAAGCCTCAGGGTAAGTGTTTAAGGCGTTTATTAGTAAGTTTTATATACAATTACCCTCTAAAAATCAGGACAGATGGGTGAGTGGCTGAAACCACACCCCTGCTAAGGGTGCAAGTCTTTACGGGCTTCGAGGGTTCAAATCCCTCTCTGTCCGCCATAAACCCCATGATTTAGGGCTTTAAGAGGGTTTAAAAAAAGATGATAAATCCCTTGCCTACCCCAAAGTTAAAAATAAATATCAATTGACTTATCAAATTTATCTAAATGCCCCTCTAAAAAATTCACATAGACATTATAAATCATCTCTGTAGTTGTATGACCTAGAAATTGTGCTAGTTCAACTGGAGTACATACTTTTTTATAGAGCATATTAGTAGCAAATGTGTGTCTCATGTTGTAAGGCCTTCTATATTCTAGGTTTAACTCTTCAAGTAAAGGCTTCCACCATCTTTGAGTAAATACAAAAGTATCTCTATAAGGCTTTTTATATTGGTTAACAAGCATATATTCATTATCAATAAGTTTTAAGTTTTTTAACTTCATTTTTTTTATGTAAGGATAAAGAGAATTAATTATAGGTATTCTTCTAATGCTTCCATCAGTTTTAGGAGAGCTTTCGCCAAATCTCGAGCGGGTAGAGTTAATGCTAATAGTTTTATTTTTTAAATCTACTTCATCAAGCTTTAAAGATAATATCTCACCTGTTCGCATTCCTGTATAAAAGCCCATAGCAAGAAAATATACAAAGTTAAAATTGTAGTTTTTAGATTTTTCAATCATTTGATTAACTTCATCAGCGCTAAAAGGTTGTATTTTAGGAGCTTTGTATTTTAATCTTCCAAAGTGTATAAGAGGATTTTTGTCAATTGCTTCATCTTCAATAGCAAGTTTAAATATGCCATTTAATACTGTTAAAATGTTTCTTTTAGATTTATTGCCGATTAATTCAATGGTTTTAAAATATATCTTAATATCAGTTGATTTAATTGTGTTTATATCTTGATTGTAAAAGTGAGTAAGATAGTTTTTAATAATTCCTTTTTGTTTATCTAAATAGCTAGGCTTCCAATCATCAGAGTTTAAGTAGATATATAAATCAGCGTATTTTTTAAATAACATCTTCAAAATCACTTGGGTTAAAGTCAGTATTAAAATGATTTAGATCAACTTCATCAAAGCCCCTAAAGTCTCTTTTAGCTAACTCATTATTTGTTAAAGCGTAGTGATGCAAGTTGCAAGTATCAATATCTAAAGAGTTAAAATAGTCATAAAGCTCTAAATCTCTCATTTGGTTAACATATCTTGTAGGGTAAACAATTTGTTGATTATGAAGATAGCAGATTGTTTTACCATGATTATCTGTAACAGGAACAAGTTTTGGTTTTGTTTGACTTCTTAGAATTGGTTTATCTTTTTGTAAGTAAGGAGTTATTTTATAGTATCTTTTTTTGTTGTAAATCTGACCGTAATCATCGAATATCTCAATCACTTTATTACTACTATCAATAAAGACTTGAAGGAGTTTATTTTTATACATATAAGTTAGTGTTTTAATATCATAGCGACCACCTAGAGCGCGATAAATATCAAGAGAAACAAAAGTCCTGCTCATCGTTACACGAGGTATTTTATGGTGTATGTACCAAAGAGTAAGGTTGCTTAAATTATCAAGATTATCATTGTTTCCTCTTAAGTCATCTAAAGTTTTAAAGATATATTTCATAATGTAAGCTGTTGGATTATCAATTGCAGTTTCAACTCTAGAATGAGTATCTAAAAAGTTATTCTTAATAGCTTTAACACAATCTTGAATTTTATCTTTTGGCACAAAACATAATAGGTTTAAATGAGGTGTACCGTCTTTGTGGGGCTCTCTAGTTGTAATATAGCATCTATCATCTTTAGCAATATTTCTAAATGCTATTTGATTAAATATGTTTCTAACTACACTTTGTAATTTTCTGTTGCCAGCTTTAATGCTATGATCTTTATCATTTATATATTTAGGATTATTAACTAACTTTAACTTACCATTTTTTAATTTAATAGTTTTTAAGCGGTGATACTCACTAGGTAGAGTAATAACTGCAAAGATAGGAGATAAGCCCTTTTCATTTGCATATTCATTTAATGAATAAATTCGATGATTAAGTTCAGCAATATATCTATTTGAATTATGCCAAGCATTTTTAAAGAAGTTAGCATATGGTATTTGAACACCATTTGCATCAATGCCATTTTCAAATAAATATTTTTGTTGGTGTTTTAGTTTTTTAATTGTCATGTCTCTCTCAAAGTTATTTAAACCATAATTGTTTTTCATTTACTGCTCCTTTTTATGTTTTACACATTTTTTTTATAGATAGCCAAGGGCGCTTTTTCGTTCGCCGTAAACGGCTCACAAAAAACGCGCTTTTGCCCATCTTTTTCTTATTCCTGTAAACATCAATTTTTTAGTGTTTAAGCTGAAAAAATCTATTAATTGATAAATCAACCAATGATTTTTTAAGCTAAACAAAATGCGCTGTTTATCAGGAATAAGGAAAAACTATGAATACTCTTACAAGTACTCAACCATTACCGTAATCACACTTGTTTGTTTCACATCTTCTTTATATTTAAAAAGAAAGTCTAATACTGGAATATCCCCCAGCAATGGCACTTTTTGCAAAACTTCATTGATTTCAGTCTTAGAGAGACCACTAAGCAAAACAACCTCACCCTTTTTGATTTTAAAGCTTTGATTTAATTGGATTTTTCTAGTTGTAGGTTTTTGGTTTAAATTAGTTAGCAAAGTTTCAACTATCAAGTCAAAATTTAAGAAAATCTCATCATTGTTTATTTTTGGATTAATATTTAAGTGAATACCAACATCTTTATATTCAGTAGTCTCTTGGGTGGTAGAAACGCCATCTTGAACGCTTGCAACTGATACTAAATAGGGAATATTATCAACATACTTAACGCTTGCATTTTTGCCATTAGTGAGATAGAGCGTAGGGCTTTGCTCAATTTTTGATACATCATTTTTATTTAAGACATCAAACGAGGTTTTAAAGTTAAAAAGTCCACCACCTTTTAAAGTTGTTGAAGTTCCATAAATTCCAAATATGTAATTACTAAAATCATTTATATCAATATCATATTTGCCAGCTCTAGTGCCAAATTGAAAAAGCTTGTCTAAATCAGTCCTTATTATATTTACTTTAATAGTTGCAGTTTCTTTTGGAATGTCAATCATTTCAAGGAAGTTTTGAATTTCAATGTTTCTATATTTATCAGACTTATAAAATACTGCGTTAGCTCCTCTTAAATAAGCAAAAGTAGAGCCTTCATAAGCATTAAATACGCTCTCAATATCTTCAATGTCAACATTTTTAAATTGATAAGTAAAATATTCTTTTTGTATCTCTTTTTCTATTATGTAAGAGTTTTTTAAACTTCTAAGAGTGAAACCTGTATCAAATAAAGATGATTTTAAATTTTCAATTAAGATTTCATCATTTACATTTATTGGTAAAAACAAAGACACTTTAGCTGCACTAACTTCATCTGTAATGTATATATTTTTATTTATTGTATGTGCAACAATTTCAACATAATCACTTAAGCTAATCTCTTTTAAACTATGACTATAAGAATTAACTACCACCAATTGGATAAATAATAGAACTATCGGTATCTTTTTCATAGACTGCTCCTATAATTTTTTGGAAGAGATAACTAGCTAAAATGTAGCCATCATAAAAGTTTATGTTAGATTTTTTAACACTAAAAAGAAGATTGCTATTAGTAGAGTTAATTAAAGAGTCAAGTTTAGAGTAAGGAAAAGTTTTATCTAAAATGTAACAGACTTCACCAACACAATAAAAGTTAAGTAAAAGATAATCTTCATCTAAATAAGGTATATATTCATCATTTTTATATACTTTAATTGGAACATTTAAAATAGGAACAATATTTGGTTTAACTTCTGGGTTTGGAGCGGATATAGTAGTTACAGTTTCATTTGATTTTTCAATACTTTTTTTAGGTGGTTGAAATAGAAACATTAAGCCGTAGTAGATAATAACTAAAGAGATGAGTGAAACTATTATCATTTTTAAGATTATTGGCTTTGATTTTGTGTTGTGGCCAGATTTATAATACTTAAATATATTGTTTGTTTTTACATTTATTGTTTTAGTAGCGTATTGAGAGATTTTACTCATTCTGCTTTCAGAGTAGAGCTTATATTTTAATTGATTTGGAAAGAGCCTTAAAAGACTTGATACAGCTCTATAAAAAACTTCTGCAAAAGATTTGTATTTACTCTCAACTAATGAAAGATTTTGAGTAATGAGGAAAATTTCTTGGCTTAAGTGTCTATGGTAAGAGAGCCACCATATCAAGATAGAATCTCTTTTATCAAAATAATTATGCGCTTCATCTATTATGATTAAAGAGTTAAAGAGCTTTAATTCTTTTGCTTTTTCTATTAGAATATCATCGCTAATTCTTATTTTTTTTCTTGTTATTGGGTCTTCAATTTTATGATTATAAAGCACATAAAGTTCATTAATATCATTATAAAAACTATCCCACTCTAAAGTAGAGCAGTTAGGAATTAGAGCATTATTAAATTCATTAATGTTGTTATAAATAAAATCATATTTGTTTTTATGGCCATTCTCAATTAGATAGTCAACTGCTAAAGCTGTTTTACCACTTCCCGGAACTCCAACAATAAAAGATAACATTATGTAGCCCTAGCACTCATTACATCGGTAAATACTTTAAAAACATAAAAGCT
>Ga0265293_10002481_pt1 | contig 36836 bp, 33 predicted proteins | sample Munlanlewell138R_FD_192505 | JGI IMG/M metagenome (GOLD analysis project Ga0265293, IMG submission 192505) | Leachate microbial communities from a municipal landfill in Southern Ontario, Canada - Leachate well 138R | ecosystem: Engineered > Solid waste > Landfill > Unclassified | place: Canada... | reverse complement strand
ATCTGTCAAGCTTTTTGTTTCGACTCTTTCGACTCAAAACCGCCTGGCGATCGACCTGAAACGCTGCTGCTGTTCCGGGTCAGGGAGGCGCATTCTACAGGGTTAAAACACCTTGTCAACGCCTTCCGGTAAATCCTTTTCACTGTCGGTGTCGATGGGCTTCTGCCCGACCACCCCGCTGGTGAGGAGGCGCATTATAGAGCCTCCAAGCGCAGCGTCAAGCTTTTTTATTCAGCCTCTTTTACATCGGCAGATTTGCCCTTGCGCCGCTGCCAGCGCCACAGAGCCTGGAGCGGACCGGATACGGTATAAGCAATGAAGATGAACCAGAGAATACGCGACGGGTCAGTGGAAATGACCGCGAAGATCAGCACCACCAGCAGGATCACGAAGAACGGTACCCGCCCGCGCATATCCAGATCCTTGAAGCTGTAATAGCGAACGTTACTCACCATCAGTAACCCGCCAAGAGCTGTAAGGATGCCCACCAGCCAGGCAATGTCCTGACCTTCGATACCGAAATCACTCAGCGACCAGACCATGCCCGCCACCAGACCCGCGGCGGAAGGACTGGCCAGCCCAGTGAAATAGCGCTTATCTTCAGAACCGATGTGCGTATTGAAGCGCGCCAGACGCAGCGCAGCACCGGATACATAGATAAAGGCGAAGATCCAGCCGACCTTACCCATACCATCCAGCGCCCAGGTGAAAGCCACCAGCGCCGGCGCCACACCAAAGGCCACCATGTCGGATAATGAGTCGTACTCGGCACCAAAGGCACTCTGGGTATTGGTCAGACGCGCCACACGCCCATCCAGACCATCCAGCACCATGGCAACGAAGATGGCGATGGCGGCATGGGAGAAATTGCCGTTCATGGCACTGACAATGGCGTAGAAACCGGAAAACAGCGCGGCAGTGGTAAACAGGTTGGGCAGCAGATAGATACCCCGGTGGCGAACCTTCTTGCCATCCGGCCCCGGCACCTCCTCGATATGCTCATCGATGGGCAACAATGTGTGTGGCCCTTCGGCCTCGAAACTGGGGTCTTGATGCTGATCGTCTTTCATATACGGAACCTTAACCACTTCGGCTGAACACGCAGTGTCGCAAACTTGGCTCATAGATAGCCAGTCCCGCCGGCACCCGGAAATAAAAAACGCGGCCGAAGCCGCGTTTTTTTGCCTGAGAACCCGAATCAGTTCTTGGACTTGTCAACGATCTTGTCGATCCACGGCATCATGCCACGCAGCTTCTCACCGACCTGTTCGATCGGGTGAGCGGCGTTGTTGCGACGGGCGGCAGTCATGGACGGATAGCCCAGCGCACCTTCAGCGATGAACATCTTGGCGTATTCACCGGACTGGATGCGCTTCAGTGCATTGCGCATGGCAGCACGGGATTCGTCGTTGATCACTTCCGGACCAGTCACGTACTCACCATACTCCGCGTTGTTGGAGATGGAGTAGTTCATGTTGGCGATACCGCCTTCGTACATCAGGTCAACAATCAGCTTCAGCTCGTGCAGACACTCGAAGTAAGCCATTTCCGGAGCGTAACCCGCTTCGGTCAGCACTTCGAAACCGGCTTTGACCAGCTCGACCGCGCCACCACACAGAACAGCCTGCTCACCGAACAGGTCGGTTTCAGTCTCGTCCTTGAACGTGGTTTCGATGATGCCGGTACGACCACCGCCCACACCACTGGCGTAGGACAGCGCAACGTTCTTGGCATTGCCGGACGCGTCCTGGAAGATAGCGATCAGGTCAGGAATACCGCCGCCCTTGACGAACTCGGAACGTACAGTGTGGCCTGGTGCTTTAGGAGCAACCATGATCACGTCCAGATCCTTGCGCGGCACAACCTGGTTGTAATGAACGGCAAAACCGTGGGCGAAGGCCAGAGTAGCGCCCTGCTTCAGGTTCGGCTCGATCTCGTCGCGGTACAACTGGGCCTGAAACTCGTCCGGGGTGAGGATCATGACCACGTCAGCGGCAGCTACGGCAGCCGGAACGTCAGTTACTTTCAGGCCATGGGCTTCGGCCTTGGCAATGGAGGACGAACCCGGGCGCAGGCCCACGGTTACGTCGACACCGGAGTCCTTCAGGTTACAGGCGTGAGCATGACCCTGCGAACCGTAACCGATGATGGCAACTTTCTTGTCCTGGATGATGCTCAGGTCACAGTCTTTGTCGTAATAAACTTGCATGTAAATCCCCTTCCTATGCGGCCGTGCCGGGCCGCGACTCAATTGTTTAAATGCTCAGAACCTTTTCGCCACGCGCAATGCCGGATACTCCGGTGCGCACGACTTCCAGTACCGTCGCCGGGCCAACCGCTTCGATAAAGCTATCCAGCTTATCAGATGTACCTGCGAGCTGGACGGTATACACACTGCTGGTGACATCCACAATCTGGCCACGGAAGATGTCGGTAGTACGCTTGACCTCGGCACGCTGGGCGCCGGTAGCCTTGATCTTGACCAGCATCAGTTCACGCTCGATGTGCGCGCCTTCGGACAGATTGACCAGTTTTACGACCTCAATCAGCTTGTTGAGGTTCTTGGTGATCTGCTCAATAACATCGTCCTGACCGATGGTGGTCAGCGTCAGACGCGACAGCGTCGGGTCCTCGGTGGCAGCAACGGTCAGGGTTTCGATGTTGTAGTTACGCTGGGAGAACAGCCCTACAACACGGGACAGTGCACCGGGCTCGTTTTCCAGCAGTACGGAAATGATATGTCTCATGTCAGGTACGCTCCGTCTTGCTCAGCCACATGTCACGCATCGAGCCGCCAGCGATTTGCATCGGGTAAACGTGCTCGGTGTTGTCCACGCGAATATCCATGAACACCAGTCGCTTGGTATGGGAAAACGCCTCTTCCATCGCCGACTTGAGGTCTTCCGGCTTCTCGACACGCATGCCGATGTGGCCATAGGACTCGGCCAGCTTGATGAAGTCAGGCAGCGACTGCATATAGGAGTGCGAGTAACGGCTGCTGTACTGCATGTCCTGCCACTGGCGAACCATGCCCAGCGCCTGGTTGTTCATGGTGATGATCTTGACCGGCAGATCATACTGCAGGCAGGTCGACAGCTCCTGAATATTCATCTGGATACTGCCTTCACCGGTAACACAGGCCACAGTGGCATCGGGATGATGCAACTGGATACCCATGGCCGCCGGCAAGCCGAAGCCCATGGTGCCCAGACCGCCGGAGTTGATCCAGCGATTAGGCTTGACGAACGGATAGTACTGGGAAGCAAACATCTGGTGCTGACCAACGTCCGAGGTGATGTACGCATCGCCCTTGGTCACGTCCCACAGGGTTTCGATAACGGTCTGCGGCTTGATGATGGAACCGTCGCCCATGTCATAGGGAAACAGCTTGCCATCGCCACGCCATTCATCAATCTGCTTCCACCAGGCAGCCAGCACATCGGCCTTGGGCTTGAGCTTGTGATCGCGGGTCATCGCCAGCATCTCGGTCAGTACGCTATCCACCGGGCCGACAATCGGGATGTCTGCCTTGATGGTTTTCGAGATGGACGCCGGGTCGATGTCGATATGAATGATCTTGGCATTCGGGCAGAACTTGGCCGCACCGTTGATCACGCGATCATCAAAGCGCGCACCGACACACATAACCACATCCGCATGGTGCATGGCCACGTTGGCGGTGTAGCTGCCGTGCATACCGAGCATGCCGAGAAACTGGCGATCAGTACCGGGGAAACCACCCAGCCCCATCAGCGTATTGGTAACCGGAACACCCAGCTCCTTACCCAGATCAGTCAGCTGTCTGGCTGCACCGCCCATGATTACACCGCCACCGGAATAGATGATTGGGCGGCGCGCCTCGACCAGCAGATCCAGCGCCTTGCGGATCTGACCCGAGTGACCACGGACTGCAGGGTTGTAGGAACGCAGCTTGACCTTCTTCGGGTAGCTGTATTCGAACTTCTCTGCCGGATTGGTCATATCCTTGGGAATATCAATAACCACAGGACCCGGACGACCGGTCTGGGCCAGATAGAAGGCTTTCTTGACGATCTCGGGAATATCGCGTGGATCCTTGACGATGAAGCTGTGCTTCACGATCGGCCGGGAAATACCGACCATGTCGGTTTCCTGGAACGCGTCGGTACCAACCATGTGGCTGGCTACCTGACCGGAAATCACGACCATCGGAATCGAATCCATATAGGCAGTAGCGATACCGGTAATGGTATTGGTTGCACCAGGTCCCGAGGTCACCAGTACTACACCAGGTTTACCGGTGGCACGCGCGTACCCATCAGCCATGTGCGCAGCCGCTTGCTCATGGCGCACCAGCACATGGGTCACATCGTCCTGACGGAAAATTGCGTCATAGACGTGCAACAGGGCACCACCGGGGTACCCGTAAATAAATTTAACACCCTCGTCACGCAGGGAGCGGACGACCATCTCAGCGCCGGATAAAAGTTCCACTTTTGAATCACCTCTAGCATGCCACTCGCCTTCGGGCGAGCGGCAGGATACCTGTTTACTGCTCGGCAGTGCATTGGCAACGGTGGTTGTCATGCAACAGCTTGACTGCGTGCAATGGAGACAGACCTCCCGGCAGGTAGCGGGAGCGCCTCACCCAGCGCGAGGTAACGCGTTCGGGGCCAGGCCGGGAGCTTGCGGGTCATCGCCTCCCGGATTGAGCAACAAAGCAGACTGCCCCGGTGGCCGAGTAGGCACCGATAACAGCATACTTATGAGAACCTCGAATTGTTTACATTCAAGCGGCACAAGTCAAGTCAACTTGCGACTAAAGCCGCAGCTTCGACATAACCATCACATTGGCATATACCGGCGTTTCGGCAATTGGCTATAGTAACCAGACTTTGATGCTCATCACAGGGACGACGACACATGCGCAAACTGATAACCCTCCTGACACTCAGCCTATTATGCTCCAGCGCTGCGGCCCAGCAGATATACCAGTGGAAGGACGCACAAGGTCGAATGCAGTTTGGCCAGCTCCCACCCGCAAATACACCTTATCAACCGCTTGATATCCGCGCCCCAGCGCCGATTGGAGGAGAACTTCGCGCCCCGGCGCCGCGGCCAACCGAGCCCCGCAATAATGCGCAAGCAGACGCTGCAGAACAACGCCGACTGCAACAGGCCCAGGCCGAATCGAAGAAGACCTACTGTGAACAATTACGGAAGGATCTCACCACCATGCAGGATAATCCGCGGCTACGCCGCACCAACGCCGAAGGCGAGGTGGAGCGTATTGGTGAGGATGAACGTCAGCGGTTGATCCAGGAAACCCAGGACAACCTGAAGGAGCATTGCTAGAAGCGTATCGCCAGCTGCTCTGCAGCTCGATCGATACGTCCGAGCACCCTGACCAGCTCGACGCCGCGGTCGCAAAGATGGGCGAATGCCTGTTCGCCCATCGGCTGGATATTGCACCCTGCCGGCATCACACCACCGTTTTCAATAATCTGCGCCATGCGTGGGATGAATATCCATTGCAGCCAGCCCTCAAAAGCCAGGGTATCGACACAGAAGGGTTGAGGGCTCGCCAGTACGGCGGGTGATGGCGGCTGCGCCGCCCATAACCCCTGTTGGCGCAACTCCTGCTCCAGCATCAACAAGGCTTCGGCCAAAACATGCCAGCGCTGCATTACAACGCGACTCGTGCGCGTTGACGAGCGGTTGCCGCTCCTGCTGAATCACCCTGGCGTTCACGTGCCTGCGCTACCAGCTCCCACAAACCAGCCTGCAATGCAGGGCGACCGGACGCATAAGACAGACCGCGCCGCGCCAACTGCTCGGCCTGAGCTGCATCTCCCTGATCCAAGCGAACCTGAGCCAATCGATAGAGTACTTGCGGTTCGCGGGGGGCAATCCGCAGCGCCCGCTCCAGGCTGGCAGAAGCGCTGTTCAGATCGCCACCGTTTTCCTGCTGACGCGCCGACGTCAACAACGCCAGCACCGGACCGGAGAGTTGTTCATCATCCTGCAGCCGATTACCACCGGTGGCGGTGCCGCCAGGAGCCGGCTGACTGCTTACCGGTGAGCTATCCAGCGGATAGGACTCGATCGCACTGGAGCCACCTTCCCCATCGGGCACCATGACCACTACAGCACCGCCCTGCTCCTGCTGCGCCTGCGGCTGGATCTGCGGTTGCCCGGAGCGGCCGGCGCCAGTCTGGAGATCCTCATTGGATACCGCGCGCCCGGCGTCCACGACCGGAATATGCCCGCCCGAACCAGCACAACCTACCAACAGCATGATGCATCCGGCCAGCAGGCCAATTCGCTTGGTACCCATTATTTCGTTCCTCATGTTCATTGCAGCCATCCACGGATGACGTCCATTACCCGGCCCGCGCCTTCCCGTACCGGCGCAGTATCAATCAACGGTCGGCAACCCGGACCCGGCAGCGGCTGATAACCCTCGCGGAAAGGCACCTGTACCGTATCCGGACAACTGGGATCGCTACCCTCACCGGTCAGACGATTGACCCAAGCGTACACTATGCCCTCGGGCGCGGCGTCGGACAGGCTCCGTGGATGCGCCTGCGCCATGAATGCCGTCCAAACCTGTAACGCACCGGTCGCACCGGTCAGTCGGGTCTGACCATTATCGTCCCGGCCCAACCAGACCACTGCCACCACGTCATCGGAGAAGCCAGCGAACCAGCTGTCGCGCAGATCATTGGTGGTACCCGTCTTGCCCGCCAAACGTACACTGGATGGAATTTGATTATAGGCCGAGCGACCAGTGCCATCCGTCATGACACGGCTCAGTGCTTCCTGCATCAGAAAGACTGTCGCCGAATCAAAGCGTTGCTCGATTTCGAACGGATAGCGCCTCAGCTGATCACCCTCCGCCGTCAATACGTTCCGGATGGCCCGCAATGGCGTGTTGAAACCACCATTGGCCAGCGTCTGGTACATATCCGTGACCTGCAGTGGCGTCATTGCACCCGAGCCCAACAACATCGCTGGATAAGCCGGCCAGCCATGGCGTACCCCCATGCGGTCGATTGTTTGCAGCACTCGATCGACACCTATATCCACGCCCAATCGCACCGTCGCCTGGTTATATGAACGCGCCAGCGCCTCATGCAACGGCACGACACCGTGGCTCTGACGACTGTAGTTCTGTGGCGACCAGGTCTTGCCGGGCTCGGCGTCCAGCGTAATGGGTGAATCGTCTACCGGACTGATCAGCGAATAGTTCTGCGGTTGCTCCAGCGCGGTCAGGTACACAGCTGGCTTGACCAGCGAACCAATTGGTCGCGAGGCATCCAGTGCCCGATTAAAGCCGGAGAAGCGTGGATTACGGCCACCGACCAGAGCCAGTACCTCACCGGTCTGGGCGCCCGTCACTACGACCGCGGCTTCCATGTCATTAGCCCGCTCGCCCAGATTCTTCAAGGAGCTGGCGACGGCTTTTTCTGCCTTCAACTGCAGCAACGGATCGAAGCTGGTAAAAATCCGCAATCCCTCGCTGGTCAGATCCTCGTCCTGATAGTCCTCACGCAGCTGCCGCTTGATCAGATCCATGAACGCCGGATAGTTACTGTCCGCAAGACTTCCGCGCACAGTCACATCCAATGGTTGTTCTATCGCATCAGCCGCCTGTTCCTTGCTGATGACGCCCTGCTCTTCAAGCATCTGAATGACCAGGTCGCGGCGCTTCTTGGTACGCTCGGGCTGGCGTCGCGGGTTGTACAGCGACGGCCCCTTGACCATCCCAACCAGCAGCGCCACCTGGTGCAACTGCAATTCGTGCAGGGGTTGGGCGAAGTAATACTGACTGGCCAGACCGAAACCATGCACCGCACGGCGGCCATCCTGACCGAGAAATACCTCGTTCAGATAGGCTTCCAGGATCTCTTCCTTGGAGTAATGCAGCTCCAGCAGTACCGCCATCATCGCCTCGGCGCCCTTGCGGATCAGACTGCGCTCACTGCTCAGATAGAAATTCTTCACCAACTGCTGCGTCAGGGTGCTGCCACCCTGCACCACACCACCGGCGACGATATTTACATATGCTGCCCGGGCAATCCCTTTAGGCGACACCCCGAAGTGCTGGAAGTACTCACGGTCTTCCACGGCCACAAGCGCTTCCACCAGATAGGGAGGTGCCTGATCCAGGCGCACCAGGATGCGATCCTCATTATGCGCAGGGTAGATACCCCCGATCATCAAGGGCTCGAGACGCGCCATGACGACATCGCCGTTACCGGACAACGCGGATACCTGCGGGCCACTGAAGCGCACACTGATGCGCTGCGCCGGCTCGGAACCTTCAAAGGACTGGAAGCCGCGCGTATAAACATCCACGCGGCTGGCAGACGCAGACATCTGACCCGGCTGACTGATGGCATTAACCGAACGATAGCCCAGCGCCGACAGCTCAGTAAGGAAATCATCACGACTGAGCTGTTGCCCGGCATACAGCTCAAGCGGGCGGGCAAAAACCTTGGCCGGTACAGCCCAGCGCTTACCTGAGAATTTTTCCTGTACCACCGCGTCCAGATAGATTGCCAGCCCCGCCAGCGCCACCAATCCCACCAGCGCCAATTTCCACATCAAGCCTGACCAACGTCGCCAGAACCCGATCTTGCGAGCTGAGCGTTTGCTGCGTTTTCTACCCATAATTCCCTGTCTACCCCGTCTTTAGGGAAACAACGCCCACCCTCGCAGGCGTAACAACGGTTGGCCTCATTGCAGCCAACCTTCATAATGTCCGGATTGCCCGCCCACTACAGGATCCGACGTGAGCCAGACACTGCTGAATGCGCTGCAAAACCCGGCGCTATACGACCATTCTGTCAGCGACTTCACGCTGATGGAAACCCATATCTCCTGGGTTCTACTCACCGGTGACTTTGTCTACAAGATCAAGAAACCGGTCAACTTCGGATTTCTTGATTATTCCTCTCTGGAGCAGCGAGCCCACTACTGCGCCGAAGAGCTGCGGCTTAACCAGCGACTGGCTCCCGACCTGTATCTTGATGTCATCGCCGTGCATGGCAGCGAAGATGCCCCCCGCCTGAACGGCGATGGCCCAATCATCGAATACATGGTCAAGACTCGCCAGTTCCGCCAGCAGGATCTGCTCGGCAACCTGCAACGCGCCGGCGGTCTGACGACCGCACATATCGACGCCCTGGCGGAAACCCTCGCAGGCTTTCATCAACGCATTGCTCAGGCACCTCAGAATGCGCCCTGGGGTGAACCGGAACAAGTACACGCTCCGGTGGCGCAGAACTTCGAGCAGATTCGTCCATTACTGACCGATCCCAGAGATCTGGCCCAACTAGAGCGACTGGAACACTGGGCGCATACTACCTTCCAACGGCTGATTCCCCAACTGACCCAACGTAAAGCCGACGGACTGATTCGCGAATGCCATGGCGATATCTATCTGGACAACGTCACATTAATTGACGGACAAGTGACCCTGTTTGACTGCATAGAGTTCAATGACGCCTTCCGCTGGATTGATGTCATGAGCGATGTCGCTTTCATGGCCATGGATCTGGAGGACCGGGGTCTGCCTGATCTTTCCCAGCGCTTCGTCAATGCCTGGCTTGAACATACCGGTGATTACGCCGGTCTGGCGGTGCTGAATTATTACAAGGCCTACCGCGCCATGGTCCGCGCCAAGGTAGCACTGTTTCGTCTTGGCCAAACGGACATCAGCACGCAGGAACGGGATCAGGTGCTGGCTCGTTACCATGGCTATATTGCATTGGCCGAGAGCTACACAGGGATCCCTCTGCGCTTTGGTCTGCTCACCCACGGCGTATCCGGCTCCGGCAAGAGCACCCTGAGCAGCGAACTGGTATCGCGCCTGGGAGTGATACGCGTGCGTTCGGATGTCGAGCGCAAACGTCTGTTCGATCCAGCCGCCAACAATGCTCGCCAGGCGGAGTTATATAGCCAGGACGCCAGTCAGCAGACCTATGCTCGACTCGCGGAATTGGCCAGCATGATTCTGGCTGCAGGCTATCCGGTGATCGTCGATGCCACCCATCTGCAACAGGCGCAGCGCCAACTGATCCGTCAGGCCATTGAAGAACAGGGCGTGCCCTGCCTGATTCTGCATTGCCAGGCGCCGCTGGATACCATTGAAATCTGGCTCAACGAGCGCCAGCGCAAGGGTGCAGACCCATCCGATGCCGATATTCATGTGGTCAATCAACAATTGGAGGATATGGAGCCGCTGGATGAGCAGGAACGCCAGATCACTCTGACGATTGCTACCGACCAGCCCCACAGTCTCGACCAGCTCACAGAACGACTACGCGAGCGCCTCTGAATATCCTCGCCGGCTGTACGGATTAGCCGGCGACAACTAGACTGGCTAGCGGGAACCAATAAAAAGAAGCCCATAGCCATGTCATATATCTATCGCTCTCTGGCCACGGTGGTCAGCGCGGCGCCTACCACCATATCCATGTCACTCGTTCCACTGTTGCGAGGTGCACATGCCCGATTCTGAACTCATCAACCTACGCAACCTCGGTAAAACATCAGTTCAATGGTTACGCGCCACGGGTATCCACAGCGCCGAAGAGCTACGCCGACGCGGCCCGGTTGCGGCCTATTGCGGAGTGCGCGCGCGCGGCTTTCGTGCCTCCCGGACACTCCTTTTTGCCATCGCAGGCGCGCTACAGGACATTCACTGGAATGAGCTCGATCCGGACTACAAACAACAATTGCTGAATCAATTGGAGCAACAGCAGCAGACTTGATTGACCCGTAGCAAGCAGTGTTCAAATTTGCCAACACCTGCGCGCTTTTACGTTGGCAGTAATGAAAGGAATTGCAGTATGGTATCGAACAGCCAAGGAACAGGATTAAGGAAGTCGTTATGTATCTCATCGGCGATCAACCCCCCTACGCAGAGAAGTTGATCAACACTCTGCAACGCATACCCGTACAACTGCTTGATGGGTTGGAGCCCTGCGGCGAGCCCATTGCGCTGGACGCCGTGGAAGACCTGTATCAGGTTATCGGCAAGCGTAACCTCTACCTCTTGCGTAGCGGACTGCTGCATGCCCTGATTGATGGCAAACCGCTGTTCTATGTTCAGGAAGGCGACCTGATAGGTTTGCGCCAGGGGTTGAACGCCGCGCCCTGTACCTATATAAGCGAAGAGCCACTGGTATTGATTCCCTATGATCGGGAATCGCTGTTCCGCCACATTCATGCCAACAACACCCGCCAGGAGCTGTTTACCCAGTACATCCTCGGGCAGGCAGCCCTGATGTCCGATGCGCTAGCGCGCAGCAAGCCCGCTGAAGTACGCCCGGTAACCGGTTTCCGCCACTTCGTAGAAGGCGCTGAGCTGATTCGGGAAGGGGATGACGCCGATCACGTCTTTATCATTACCGAAGGCCACGCCGAAGCCTTTGTCGGCGGTATCAAGGTCGGAGACGTGCAGCGCGACGAGATCTTTGGCGCCATGGCACTGTTCACCCGGGAGAAACGCTCAGCAACGGTCATTGCCAGCACGCCCACCACGGTCATGATGATTCCCAAGGAACAGTTTCTGGCGCTGATGCAGAGTAATCCCCGCATCGCGCACAGCCTGATTGAAAGCATGGCCCGGCGGATTGATTTGATGAACAAGGAACTGACCCATTACAAGCAGCTGGCCGCAAATTAATGGGTAAAAAGCTTGACACTGAAATGATAACGATTATCATTAGAAGCAAGTCATCGAGAGGTGGCTTGGGTAACGGAACGTCGCAAGACGGACGGTTATCTCCTCATCAGGCAAATCACGGATTTAGGCCCGCTCTCCGAGCGGGCCATTTTTTTGCCTTAACGTGTCAGGCTTCCGGCACAGCGGATGCCGCCGCTTCATTCTCAACCTGCCAACCACCGCCCAGCGCCTTGAACAGATTCACTTCGCTGACCAATTGATTGCGACGATCCCCCACCAGCTGTTGCTGCGCAGACAATAGTTGCCGCTGGGCATCGAGCAGCGTCAGGTAACTATCCACACCAGTACGATAGCGTTGCTCCGCCACCTGGTAATAGTCCTCACTGACCTCAAGCAGATTGCGGCGCGCCTGCACCTGCTCGGCATAGGTTTCGTGTGCAGCCAGGCCATCTGCAACATCCCGGAAAGCATCCTGGATCGCCTGTTCATATTGGGCGACCCGAATATCACGGGATATTTCCGCATAGTCCAGATTGGCCCGCAGGCGACCGGCCGTGAAGATCGGCACGCTGATACTGGGCGAGAAACTCCAGTAGCCAGAGCCGCTACTGAACAGGTCAGACAATTGGCTGCTTGCACTGCCCGCTGCGCCAGTCAGTCCGATGCTCGGGAAGAACGCCGCGCGAGCGGCACCAATGCTGGCGTTCGCTGCCAATAATTGATGCTCCGCAGCGATAATGTCCGGCCGCTTGAATAACATCTCGGAGGGCAAGCCAACGGGCAGATCAGCCAGCAGATCCATATCCAGCTTGCCACTGGCAATCTCATCCAGCGGAACGCTCCGACCCAGCAATTGAATCAACGCATTACGATCCTGTGCTACCTGCCGTCGGTACTGAACCAGTGCAGCCCGCGCTGTTTCTACCGCTGTGCGCGCCTGAGTCAGCTCCAGCGTGGACGCCACACCGACGTCGTAACTGCGCTGCACCAAAGCCAGGCTATTTTCATACGCGTCCAGCGTCTGTTCGGTCACCTCCAACAGCTCGCGATTGGCCTGCCAGGTGAAATAACTATTGGCTACACCGGCAATCAGGCTGACCTGGACACTGCGGCGCGCCGCATCATTGGCCAGAAACTCCTGCAGCGCCTGCTCGCTCAGACTATCCAGCCGGCCAAACAGATCCAGCTCCCAGGCCACACCCAGAGTCGCAAAATACTGCCCACCGGTAGCGGCCTCCCCGGTTGGGTTCAGTGTCTCCGGGGTACGGCTGCGAGTGCCGCTGCCATCAGCCGAGACAGACGGCCAGAGTGCCGCATGCTGAATACCATACAGCGCGCGGTAGGCATCCACGTTGAGCGCAGCAATACGCAGATCACGGTTATGCTCCAGGGCGAGGTCGATCAGCTCACGCAGCGCGGGATCCTTGAAGAACTCACGCCAATCCAGTTCCATGGCCTGGGTCTGGGAGTTCTGCTCGCCATATGCCTCACCATTCGGCCAGACATCCATTACCGGCATCGCCGGCCGCTCATACTGCGGAATCAGTGAGCAGCCACTGAGCGCGCCCAACACAGCCAAACACATCAAGGAATGCTTCATTGCGCATTCTCCTTCTCGCCGGCGTCGGCCCTGCGCGAAAACAGCGAAGACACCACAACATAGAACAGTGGCACCCAGAAAATCACCAGTACCGTCGCCGTGATCATCCCACCAATCACGCCGGTACCAATGGCATGGGAGCTGCCTGCACCTGCGCCACTGGCCAGCGCCAGCGGCACAACACCCAGGGTAAAGGCCAACGAGGTCATGATGATCGGCCGCAGGCGCATACGGCACGCCTCGACCGCTGCATCAAACCGTGACATGCCCTGCTCATACAGATCCTTGGCGAATTCGACGATAAGAATCGCGTTCTTCGCAGTCAAGCCGATGGTGGTCAGCAAGCCCACCTGGAAGAACACATCGTTATCCAGACCACGCCCCATGGTCGCCAGCAACGCACCGATGACCCCAAGCGGCACCACCAGCATGACCGCGAAGGGAATCGACCAGCTTTCATACAAGGCGGCGAGACACAGGAAAACCACCAGCAGGGACAATGCGTAGAGCGCAGGCGCCTGGTCTCCGGATAGGCGTTCCTCATAGGACAAGCCCGTCCAGTCCACCCCGATACCTGGTGGCAGCTGCTGAGCCAGACGCTCAATCTCCGCCATGGCATCACCGGTACTGTAGCCAGGTGCTGCTTCGCCCTGAATTTCCATCGCCGACACACCGTTATAGCGGGCCAGCTTCGGCGGGCCATATACCCACTCGCCGGTGGCGAAGGCGCTGAACGGAACCATCTCACCCTTATTGTTACGCACAAACCATTTATCGATATCCTCCGGATTCATCCGCGCGTCTGCTTCACCTTGCAGATAGACTCGCTTGACCCGGCCACGATCGATAAAGTCATTGACGTAGCTGGAGCCCCAGGCGATGGATTGAGTCGCGTTGATATCGCTGAGTGAGACGCCCAGTACCTGAGCCTTCTCATCATCGATCAGCAGCCGGTACTGCGGCTCGTCATTCAAACCATTGGGCCGCACCGCCGTCAGCACCTCGCTCTGGGCAGCCATGCCCAGCAGCTGGTTACGCGCCTGCATCAGCGCTTCATGTCCCAGACCGGCGTTATCCTGCAGGAAGAAGTTGAAACCGGTGGCATTACCCAGCGCCATGACCGCGGGCGGAGCAAACGCCCTTACCGCAGCATCACGGAACGCGCCAAAGCGCTCCATGGATCGCTCAGCCAAGGCAAATACGCTCTGCTCCGGTTCCGGGCGCTCGCTCCAGGGCTTCAGGCCGACGAAGGCAATACCCGCATTCTGACCACGGCCAGCAAAGGAGAAGCCGGTTACGGTGAATACCGATTGAACAACATCCGATTCCTCGGTGAGCAATTGTTCGCGCATCTGATCAATGGTCTTCTGCGTGCGCTCCATGGTTGAGCCAGCCGGCCCAAGCACCTGCACGAACATCACACCCTGATCTTCATCCGGCAGGAAGGACGCGGGCAATTTGCCAAACAACAGGATCATTGCCCCGACAATCACCGCATACAACACCAGGTACGGCAGCTTGCGCTTGAGCACGGCGGCAACGCCACGTTCATAACGGTTCACACCGCGCTGGAAAGTCCGGTTGAACCAACCGAAGAAGCCGCGTTTTTCTGCACTATGCCCTTTGGGAATCGGCTTGAGGATGGTGGCACACAGTGCCGGGGTAAAGATCAATGCAACCAACACCGACAGGGTCATGGCTGAGGCAATGGTGATCGCAAACTGCCGGTAAATCACCCCAGTGGAACCACCAAAGAAAGCCATGGGCACAAACACGGCAGACAACACCAGACCAATACCGATCAGCGCGCCCTGAATCTGTGTCATGGATTTGCGAGTTGCCTCAACCGGGGACAAACCGTCTTCGACCATCACCCGCTCGACGTTTTCCACCACCACAATGGCGTCGTCCACCAACAGACCGATCGCCAGCACCATGGCAAACATGGTCAGGATGTTGATACTGAAACCAAAGACAGACAACACACCGAAGGTGCCCAACAAGACCACCGGCACCGCCAACGTCGGGATCAGCGTGGCGCGGAAGTTCTGCAGGAACAGGTACATCACCAGGAACACCAGCACGATGGCTTCCATCAAGGTGTAGACCACCCCGGAGATGGACTCGGAGACCACCGGTGCGGTCTCGAACGGATAAACCACCTCGACTCCCGGCGGGAAGAAGGGTTTCAGATCAGCAATGGTCTGCTTTACCGCCTTGGTGGTATCCAGCGCGTTAGCACCGGTAGCCAACTGAACCGCAATACCGGTCGCGGGCTGGCCATTATACAGGGCGCGGAAGTCGGCATTCTGCGCGCCCATCTCGACCCGCGCGACATCCTCCAGGCGCACCTGAGATCCATCACCGTTGACCTTGAGCAGAATACTGCGGAACTGCTCCGGCGTTTCGAAGCGCGTCTTGCCGATAATGGTGGCATTCAGCTGCTGGCCGGGCACCGCCGGCGCGCCGCCAAGCTGACCACCGGAGACCTGCACGTTCTGTGCTGCGATGGCGTTGCGCACGTCAACCGGCGTGAGGTTGAAACGATTCAGTTTGACCGGATCCAGCCAGATGCGCATGGAATAGGCCGAGCCGAATACCTGGAAGTCACCCACCCCGCTGGTACGGGAAATCGGATCCTGCACCGAGGAGATAATGAAGTCCGAGAGATCCTCGTTGCTCATGCTGCCATCGGTGGAGATCAAGCTCACCACCATCAGGAAGTTGGAAGACGCCTTGGTAACACGAATACCCTGCTGCTGTACTTCCTGAGGCAGCATCGGCGTCGCCAGCTGCAGTTTGTTCTGCACCTGCACCTGGGCGATATCCGGATCCACGTCCTGATCGAAGGTCACGGTGATCCGCATGCTGCCATCGGAACCGCTTTCGGAACGGAGATAGCGCAGACCATCAATACCGTTGAGCTGCTGTTCGATCACCTGCGCGACGGTATCCTGTACCGTTTGCGCCGAGGCGCCGGGATAGTTGACGGCAATATTCACGGCGGGCGGAGCGATACTCGGATACTGGTTGACCGGCAGACCGAGAATCGCCAGCCCCCCCATCAGCATCACCAGGATCGCCAGCACCCACGCAAAGATCGGGCGGTCGATAAAATAATGTGGCATGGGAAATTATCCTTCCTGTCCAGCAGTATCCATCGCACCTGCGGTGTCGACATTGGCCGCTGGAACCGGTTCGACCTGCATACCCGACTGCACCATGTGCAGCCCTTCGGTGATCAACTGATCGCCCACGTTCAGACCCTCACTGACCAGCCAGCGGTTACCTACCGTCCGATCAGTCTTGATCACCCGTTGCTCGACCTTGTTCTCTTCATTGACCAGCATGGCTACGGCCTGCCCGCGTGGGTTACGCGTCACCCCCTGCTGAGGTACCAGAATCGCGTTACTGCGTGCGCCGGAAATCAGTTGCGCATGCACAAACATGCCCGGCAACAGCAGTCGATCAGGATTCGGGAATACCGCCCGCAGGGTGACCGAGCCGGTGCTCTCATCCACGCTCACCTCGGAGAACTCCAGACGCCCTTCGTGCTCGTACTCGGAGCCATCTTCCAGACGCAGGACCGCTCTGGCTGCATTCTCGCCGGCCTTTTCCAGTCGCCCACTGGCCAGATCCCGACGCATCGCCAGCAAGTCGCCGGTCGGCTGGGTAACATCAACATAAATCGGATCAAGCTGCTGGATAGTCGCCAGCGGTTGAGCCTGACCATTATTGACCAACGCACCTTCCGTCACTGCCGAACGCCCGATCAGCCCGGAAATGGGCGCCGACACCTTGGTGTAGCGCACGTCAATACGTGCGCGCTCCAGCGCTGCATCGGCCTGTAATTTGGCTGCCCTTGCCTCGTCGTACGCCTGCTGACTGACTGCCCGGTCTTTCACCAGCACTTCGTAACGTTCAGCCAGGGTACCCGCCGACAAGTGAGACGCCTGAGCACTCTGTAACGCCGCCTCATATACTGCAGCGTCAATCTGATACAGCTGCTGTCCAGCCTTGACCTCACTGCCTTCGTCAAACAGGCGCTTTTGAATGATGCCATTAACCTGCGGACGCACTTCCGCAACACGGTAGGCGCGAGTGCGGCCAGGCAATTCGGTCGTCATGACAAAATGTTGAGCGTCTACAGTCACCACACCGACTTGCGGTATGGGTTGCGATTTGTTGGTCGCTTCCTGCTCAGCACAGGCGCTGAGCAGTGTGATAGCTGTAAACAGGGGGATCAGGGCAGCATGTGCTGTCTTGCGTGGCATGGGCGAGGCACCTCATTGGGCATACGATTGACGCAATGCAATTATGTAAAATGATACATTTCAAGGCGAATAATAATACTTACATTCACGAATGTTTGTAAGTTGTTTTCACATTGGATAACATTTGCTCAGCACATTATCACCCTGTGCCATTGATTGTAGAAAGCAAGATAAACGCGGGTTATACCCAGAGAGCAATATGGCCAGACGTACCAAACAGGAAGCCCAGGAGACCCGCTCGCAGATCATTGATGCGGCGGAGCTCTGCTTTTACAAGAAAGGGGTATCACACACCTCTCTGGCCGATATTGCCAAGCGCGCGGGGGTCACCCGAGGCGCTATTTACTGGCACTTCGATAACAAGGACGAAGTGGTAGATGCGCTGATGTTGCGCGCAAGAATACCCATCCAGCATCTGGAGGAGGCCAGCCGGGATATTGATGAGCCCGATCCCCTCGGCAGCCTGCATACCCTCTTGGCGGAAATTTTTCGTCAAACCGAACGCGATCCCTCCACCCGCCGCATCAACGAGATCATTTTCCATAAATGCGAGTTTAGCGACCTGATGTGCGATTTACGTGAATACATGCGTGAATTACGCCTGCGATCGCTGCATCAACTCGAAAGCGCGCTGCGCAATGCGGTGGCCCGGCAACAGCTATCTGAGCAGTTGGACATTCCCATGGCCGCTCGCTCGCTGCAGGCTCAAATGATTGGCACGCTCGACGCATGGCTGTTGCGTCCAGAGGACTATTCATTGGCCGCCGTTGCCGACCGCATAGCCAGCAGTATTCTCGATACGATTGTTCACAGCCCTGCTCTACTCTTGCCGAACAGCGAGGCTTGACGATGAGCGACGCAGCCACTTCCGCCATCGCTCTATGTCGACTGGATGAGTTGAGCGACCCAGGCAGCAAGGGATTTGAATTGGCTGGCCGCTCATTTTTTGCCGTGCGCCAGGGACAGCAGGTATTTGTCTATCTGAATCGCTGCCCGCACCGGGGTATCCCGCTGGAATGGCTACCGGATCAATTCCTCGATCATTCCGGACGGCTGATTCAATGTGCCAGCCATGGCGCCTTGTTTCTGCCTGAGTCCGGTGCCTGCGTTGCCGGCCCCTGCGCCGGGGCCAGCCTGACATCGTTAGTCAGCTACATTGATGCCGGGCAAGTATGGCTGGACAGCAATGCGCTCTAGCATTCCACCGGCAGCTCGGCGGCCAACTCCAATCCCAGCGGTGATGGCCGCACTGACCAAGCCAGCACCAGCACGCCGGCAGCACAAGCCTGGCGCAGCAATTGTCCGTAGACCGGATCAATCTCGTCCGCCGGTCGCACCCGGCTGATACCGCTGTGCATCACACAGAACAACAGGCAGCTACGCTGTCCCGACCGAGCCAGCTCTGTCAGCTCGCGCAAATGCTTTTGCCCCCGCAGACTCACCGCATCAGGAAAAGCCCCCTCACCCCCACCCAGAGCCAGCGTGACGCTCTTTACCTCAACCACACAGCTGGAATCGTCATTACTGAGCAGAAAGTCGAATCGACTACCGCCCGGCTTCAGACAGACTTCCCGACGAATAGCCGGGTAGCCACTCAAGGGCGAGATCAGGCCGGCCGTCAGGCCCGCCGCAATGACCGCGTTGGCTCGCGCACTGTGCACACAGGCCAGCTCCCCCGGGGCCGTTTCCACCAGCTCCCAGGTACCGGGCAATTTACGCCCCGGCCGCTGGTGCAGATCAATCCAGACGCGACTTCCCGGTTCGCCGCAATTCTTCATCGAGCCCGTGTTGGGGCAATGCAAGGTCAGCTCACGGCCGTCATCCAGCAGAATATCCGCCAGAAAACGCTTGTAGCGCCGAACCAACCGACCGCCCAACAAGGGCTGCGGAAATGGAATCAACATCCCGGCCAGCTTCGCAGCCCTCGCTCAATGCGTTCGACTGCCTGCTCCAGGCGTGGCAATGCACTGGTATAGGCAAAGCGAACATGCTCGTCGGCACGGAAGTGACCGAAGTCCAGGCCCGGCGTGATCGCTACATGTTCGGTTTCGATCAGATGCTGACATAAACGCTGGGAATCGCCGCCGAACCCGCTGACATCTGCGTACAAATAGAAGGCCCCTTCCGGGGTATAGGGAATGGCAAAGCCCAGTTCGCGCAGTGCCGGCAACAGAAAATCACGACGCTGGCGAAAGGCTTCTCGGCGCTCCTCGCAGATAGCCAGCGATGCTTCGCTGAACGCGGCCAGCGCTGCCTGCTGCGACAGGTGCGGCGCGCAGATATAGAAATTCTGCGCCAGTTTCTCCAATTCCGGCACCGCCTCTTCTGGCGCAATCAGCCAACCCAGGCGCCAGCCGGTCATACCAAAATACTTGGAAAAACTGTTCAACACCCAGGCATCCGGTGCCACTTCCAGCACCGAGGTAGCGTCACAGCCATAGGTCAGGCCATGGTAGATCTCATCGACAATCAGCTCGCCACCCAAACGCCGCGTGGTATCCGCCAGCGCACGCAGCTGCTCACCACTGAGCACACTCCCCGAGGGATTGGCGGGCGAGGCCGCAAGGACGGCTACTGTATCGCTGTCCCAATGCTGCTCCACCTGTTCCGGGGTCAGCTGGTATCCGCTGTCTGGCCCTGTGCTGACCATGCGCGCCCGCCCTTCAACCAGGCGGAGAAAATGCCGGTTACACGGGTAGGCCGGATCCGCCATCAACACCCGATTGCCGGCATCCACCAGCAGAGCGCTCACCAGCAATAGCGCGCCCGAACCGCCGGGAGTGATGACCACCCGTCGAGGATCCAGGTCAATACCGTAACGCTGCTGGTAGAACCCGGCGACGGCTTCGCGCAATGCCGGCAATCCCAGCGCGGGCGTGTAGCTGGTATGCCCAGCGGCCAACGCCGCCTCGGCGGCACGCATGATCGGCTGCGGCGTGCTGAAATCAGGCTCGCCAATCTCCATATGGATCAAATCACAGCCGTTGGCCTGTAACAGCCGGGCCCGGTCCAGCACCGCCATGACATGAAAAGGCTCTATATCCCTTATCCGCTGTGCCCAGCGCCGTTCCATCATTTCAACCTCCGCCGCGAAGGAGCGACAAAAATAACCATGATACCCCTCGCCGCCACGATTATCCTTGATTGATCCGTTACAGCCTTGCCAGTCGGGGGCTACAGCACCCAATCGAGCTTACAGAAACCACCACGGAAACGGCGAATCGGACTATGCTGCAAGCATGCCGCCTGATTGCGGCCGGCAAAAAGTAGCGCCGTCGTTCACGTTCTGGTAGCTTTGCCTGCTTGCAGGCCACAGGCCGCACCCCCCGCCGGTCAGCACACGGTTTTCGACCCGGCACAGGATGATTGAGCTAAGAGTGAGGCTGTTCTATGCCCAGCAATACCAAAGAAAAGAACGCATTGTTGATTCGCGGCTTTGTTCCTTACGAGGAAGAAAAAGGCGAGGAGTACATGAACGAGCGCCAGCTCGCCCATTTCGCTGACATCCTGAACGGCTGGAAGCGCGAATTGATGGAAGAAGTGGATCGCACCGTATCCTACATGCAGGACGAAGCGGCGAATTTTCCCGACCCCGCCGACCGCGCAAGCCAGGAAGAAGAGTTCAGCCTGGAGCTGCGTACGCGTGACCGCGAGCGCAAACTGATCAAGAAAATTGACCAGACTCTGCAGCGCATCGAAGATGACGATTACGGGTTCTGCGACTCCTGTGGCGTGGAAATCGGTATCCGCCGCCTGGAAGCTCGCCCCACAGCTACCTTGTGCATTGATTGCAAGACACTGGCTGAAATCAAGGAAAAGCAGATCGGCGGTTGATCTGCATCCGATCTGTCGGCAGGCAGTCTTCTTACTTACTGTCTGCCAATGATCACCTTCCAGGCGCCTACCATGCCTACCTCGCATTATGTCGGGCGCTTCGCCCCTACCCCCAGTGGTTATCTGCATTTCGGCTCATTGCTTGCAGCCGTGGCCAGCTATCTGGACGCGCATCATCACGGCGGTCGTTGGCTGGTGCGGATAGAAGACCTGGATACTCCGCGTAATCTTGCCGGCGCCAGCGAACATATTCTGCGCACACTCCAGGCCTACGGACTCGAGTGGGACGGCGAGATCATCAGGCAAAGCAACCGTCTGGACCGCTACCAACACATCATTGATCAATGGCTGGATGACGGCCTGGCTTACTACTGTGACTGCTCGCGCCGGGAGATCATTGCTCAGGATGGCATTTATCCTGGCACCTGCCGCCAGCGCAAACTGCCCGCCACCCCTGATCATGCCATCCGGGTGCGGGTCGAACAAACACCGCTGGGTTTTGAGGATCGCCTGCAGGGCCTGATCCAACAAAACCTGACCCGTACCTGCGGTGATTTCATTATCCGCCGCCGTGACGGCATCATCGCCTATCAACTGGCAGTGGTGATCGACGATATCGATCAGGGCATCACCGATATCGTGAGGGGTGCCGACCTGCTAGATTCCACTCCCCGACAACTCTGGCTGTACCATCTATTGCAGCAGCCGGCGCCGCGGTATTTTCATGTGCCGCTGATCATGCGCCCTGATGGTGAAAAACTCAGCAAGCGGCTGGGTTCGGCTCCACTGGAGGCCGATCAGGCCATAGCCACCTTGTATCGGGCACTGTGTATCCTCACGCCCGATCCACCCGCAACACTGCGTACCGCGCCAGTCAGCCAGCAGCTGGAGTGGGCTGCAGCCCACTGGCAACCCCAGCGTTTACCCGCGATTCGGCAAATACTGGATCCTACCGAGGAGTGACAAGCCCAGCTCGCCTGATTACCATCGCTGCACTGCTTCAGGATAACGCCATGTATATCTACCGTCTGGTACTGCTGCTGGTCATCGGCATCTACCTGTTCTCACCCGCCATCATGGACTGGTGGATAGAGCCCATGGGGGCTTGGTACCGTCCTTACGTCCTCTGGTTGATCCTGATCATCGCCGGCATGTTGCTGCAAAGCCCAAGGGATACCGATGAGCATTGAACTGAGTCTGCTCATACTGCTGAGCGTGGTCTACCTGATCATCCTGTTCAGCGTGGCCTGGGCCACCGAGCGCGGCCTGTTTCCCAGCGCGCTGGTACGCCATCCGGCGGTCTACACCCTGTCCATCGGCGTATATGCCAGCGCATGGGCATTCTACGGAACGGTGGGCCTGGCCTACCAGTATGGTTATGGCTTCCTGACCTATTACCTCGGCATATGCGGTGCCTTCTTGCTGGCGCCGGTGCTGCTCAATCCGATTTTGCGCCTGACCCGCACCTATCAACTGTCATCGCTGGCCGATCTGTTTGCGTTCCGCTTTCGCAGCACCTGGGCCGGCACCCTGACAACGCTATTCATGCTGTTGAGCATGCTGCCCTTGCTGGCGTTACAGATCCAGGCGGTAACCGACTCTGTGCAGATCCTTACTCTGGAGCCACGTCAACATCCGGTGGCCTTCGGCTTCTGTCTGCTGATCGTCATGTTTGCCATCCTGTTTGGCGCACGACACATCTCCGCCCGGGAGAAGCATGAAGGTCTGGTGTTCGCCATTGCCTTTGAATCCGTGGTCAAGCTGATATGCCTATCAGCCGTTGGTCTCTACGCCCTGTTTGTGGTGTTCGAGGGGCCGGGCGGCCTGGAACTGTGGCTCAGCCACAACCAAGAAGCGCTGAAAACCCTGCATAGCCCGTTACAGGAAGGGCCTTGGCGCACCCTGTTATTGGTGTTCTTTGCCGCCGCCATCGTCATGCCGCACATGTACCACATGGCGTTTACCGAGAACCTGAATCCACGGGCACTGGCCACCGCGAGCTGGGGGTTGCCGCTGTTCCTGTTACTCATGAGTCTGGCCGTGCCGCCGATTCTGTGGGCCGGGCTGTACCTTAACGTGCCGACCAACGCCGAGTATTTCACCCTGGGCCTGGGTGTCGCTGCGGGCGCAGACTGGCTGACCCTGGTTGCCTTTATCGGCGGTATCTCCGCTGCCAGCGGCTTGATTATCGTGGTTACCCTGGCGTTGTCCGGCATGGTGCTCAATCACATGGTGCTGCCGGTCTATCAGCCCAGCGCCGATAACAATATCTACCGCTGGCTGTTATGGACTCGGCGCGGTCTGATTGCCGCCATTATCATGGCCAGCTACGGCTTCTACCGTCTGCTCGGCACTGACCAGCACCTGTCCAACCTCGGCATTACCTCCTTCGTTGCCACGGTTCAATTCCTGCCTGGCGCGCTGTCGGTACTGTATTGGCCACAGGCCAACCATCGCGGTTTCATCTGCGGCCTGGTAGCCGGCATGCTGGTCTGGGCCGGCACACTGTTGCTGCCCATGTTCAGCGACATTGATGTGCTCGAGATCATGGGACTGCAGTTGGCGCTGGACGAGGAGTCCTGGCATATCGCCGCGATCGCCTCGCTGGCCATCAATATTGTCGTGTTTACCCTGATGTCTCTGTTCACCCAGCGCTCTACCGATGAGATCGGTGCTGCCGAAGCCTGTCTGGTGGACAATGTACGTCGTCCGCAACGCATGGAATTGATCGCCAGCTCACCACAGGAGTTTGCCCAGCAACTGGCCAAGCCGCTGGGTAACCGTGCTGCCCAACAGGAAGTGGAACAAGCGCTGCGGGATCTCAAACTGCCCTTCGACGAACGCCGCCCCTATGCCCTGCGTCGCTTACGCGACCGCCTCGAAGCGAACCTGTCCGGTCTCATGGGGCCAGCGGTAGCGCAGGAGATGATCGAAACCTTCCTGCCCTTCAAGTTGGCGAGCGATGGCTACGTCACAGAAGATATTCACTTTATCGAGAACCGTCTGGAAGACTATCACTCACGGCTGACAGGTCTGGCAGCTGAGCTGGATGCGCTGCGCCGTTATCACCGCCAGACCCTGCAGGATCTGCCCATGGGTGTCTGCTCACTGGCGGAAGATAACGAGGTAGTGATGTGGAACCGCGCGCTGCAGACGTTGACCGGTATCCCGGCTGACAGCGTAGTGGGTTCGAGGCTGGACAGCCTGCCGGAACCCTGGGGTGAGCTGCTCCAGCGCTTTGTCGCTGACGAATCGGCCCACCTGTACAAACAGAAACTGGTCATCCAGGGGCATACCCAATGGCTCAGCCTGCACAAAGCTGCGATTGATGAACCAGGCAATGCGCGAGGCGGTCTGGTACTGCTGATCGAGGATCAGACCGAAACCCAGATGCTCGAAGAAGAGTTGATTCACTCTGAACGACTGGCCTCGATTGGCCGACTGGCTGCCGGGGTCGCGCATGAGATCGGCAACCCGGTCACCGGCATTGCCTGCCTGGCGCAGAACCTGCGGGAAGAATCCGATCTGCCGGAAATCAACGAAGTCGCCGAACAGGTACTGGAACAGACCCGGCGGATATCACGCATTGTGCAATCCATGGTCAACTTTGCCCATGTTGGCAGTCGCCATTACAGCGCCAATGATGAGGTGGATCTGGCTGCCTGCACCAACGAGGCGATTCACCTTTTGTCGCTCAGCCGCAAGGGCCCCGAGATCAAGTATGTTAATCTATGTGACGCATCTCACCGGGTCAGCGGCGACAGCCAGCGCCTAGTGCAGGTATTGATCAACCTGCTGGGCAATGCGCGGGATGCCAGTAGCGATGGCGATCAGGTCACCATCCGCTCAGTTCAGGACGAGCATCAGATTCTGCTGGTTGTGGAAGACGAAGGAAGCGGCATTGATCAAGCACTGAAGGATCGTCTGTTCGAGCCGTTCTTCACCACCAAAGCGCCCGGCAAGGGCACCGGGCTCGGCCTGGCCCTGGTGTACTCCATAGTCGAGGAACATTATGGTCAGATCACCGTAGAAAGCCCAATCGATGAAGCCACTCAGCGGGGCACCCGGTTTACCATTACCCTGCCCCGTCATGGCGTCTTTAGTTCTGGTTCTTCCGTATGATGGACAGCGGAAGCAACCGCAAGAGGTAGATATGCCGCATATTCTGGTTGTCGAAGACGAACCCATCATCCGCTCCGCATTACGCCGGTTGCTGGAACGCCACCATTACCAGGTCAGCGAAGCTGGTGCTGTACACGAAGCCGTTGAAAAATATGATCTGAATGATTTCAACCTGATTATCAGTGACCTGCGACTGCCCGGCGAACCGGGTACAGCCCTGATTCATCTGGCGGACAAGGTGCCCGTGCTGATCATGACCAGTTTCGCCAGCTTGCGCTCGGCGGTGGACTCCATGAAGCTCGGCGCTGTCGACTATATCGCCAAACCCTTTGATCACGACGAGATGCTGCAGGCCGTAGCCCGCATCATTGAGGCCAGCCAGCAGCCGAAGGAAGCGCCTGCGAAGACCGCACAGGCCAGCGACAACGAAGACGATAACCGCGAGATGGGCATTATCGGTGCCAGTCCGGCGATGCTGACCCTGTTCAAACGTATCCGCAAGGTCGCCCCGACCATGTCCACGGTACTGATCCAGGGCGAATCCGGGACCGGCAAGGAGCTGGTTGCCCGCGCCCTGCATGAGAACTCTCCCCGCGCCCATGCGCCGATGATTTCCGTCAACTGTGCAGCCATTCCGGAAACCCTGATCGAATCAGAGCTGTTCGGCCATGAGAAGGGCGCCTTCACCGGTGCTGTGGCCGGCCGCACAGGCCTGGTCGAGGCCGCGAATGGCGGCACCCTGTTCCTCGATGAGATTGGCGAACTGCCGCTGGAAGCCCAAGCCCGACTGCTCCGGGTACTGCAGGAAAGTGAAATCCGCCGGGTGGGCTCGGTACAGTCACAGAAGGTGGATGTACGTCTGGTGGCAGCAACTCACCGCGACCTCAAGACACTGGCCCATCAGGGCCTGTTCCGTGAAGATCTGTATTACCGTTTGAATGTGATTGAGCTGCGTTTACCGCCCCTGCGCGAGCGCAGCGAGGATGTCATGTTGATTGCTGAAGCCCTGTTGGCACGCATCGGCGCCCAGATGAATACACCCAACCTGCATTTCACGCGCGAGGCCGCCACCGCTATTCGGCAATACCGCTGGCCCGGCAACGTACGCGAACTGGAGAATGCCATTGAGCGTGCCGCCATCCTGTGTGATGAAGATGAAATCTCCACCGATCTGCTGGGTATCGAACCGGATATCAACCAGGAACGCAGCTCCTATGCCACTACCGCGCTGGAATCCATGCGCACCCCGGACAAGATGGGTGCCGAACCTGGAGAGAACCTGTCACTGGAAGACTATTTCCAGCATTTTGTGCTGGAGCATCAGGAGCATATGACCGAAACCGAGCTGGCCAACAAGCTCGGCATCAGCCGCAAATGTTTGTGGGAACGTCGCCAGCGCCTGGGCATCCCGCGCAAGAAAACCGCCAACTCCTGATACGGCCGTCAGTTTGCGGTTGAAACCGATCCATGACCCCAGTGTTACCGCTGAACTGTTACCCAGCAACTGTTACCCCACACACCCCAGCGGTAACACTTTAGCGAGGCGAACGGTAACACTTCCTGCACCACGCTCCGCACACAAACCACACAAACATCATAAGCCTTTGTTTTTAAAGGAAATAAAAAATCTGGCACGGCAAATGCTTTGTTATAGACACAACAAGAATAAAAACCAGGCACGACCCCATAACAAGAACAAGATTCAGCTCCACACATAACAACAACAAAACGTGCGAGTGCAGCAAACTGATTTTTTTGGAGAATGGGAAAGTCCCAGCTAGCGAACGACGTGTTCGATTGGATCGAGAAAAATAAAAAGTTGCCCAAGCAACCCACCGAATCTAATGTCAAACATGACCATAGCTGTTTCCTGCGCATCCAAAGCAATCCGCTTGCTTTAGGCAACCCGGGATGGGTTTAACGGGGTGGCGGGGTGGCACTGTCACCCAGCCCAAAAGAACAAGAACAGCTCAGAAAACAAGAACAAAAACCATTAAGGGGAGTGAAAACTCCCCTTGAGCTTTCTACAAAACCTCAGCTTTATTACAATTCCCTCCGCATTCGCGCTAGAATGCTGATCTTGTCATTCAGACACATTACTTGAACTGATTACGCGCCCATGCGGCACTTTGCCCGCAATTGACAGGCGTGTTAACGTCGGCGTTCTGCAGCCTCGGCAGCATGTTCATATCAGTAATATGGGCCAAGCCAATAATGCAGCGACCTATTATCAAGTAGATGCGGCTGAGCACACGATTGCACTCTGACTGATATTATCGACAAGCCAGAGGCCATGGCTGGATACGCCGGTGGACTACCCACACATATGATTCGTAAGTTACTGAAAAGAATACCCTCACCTTTTGGGCGACCCGCCCACAGACGCACGACGCCTGCCATTATTCCTGCCAACCAGCACTCCCTGAAGCGCAGCCAGATCAGTCGCAATGCGGTGACCGTGGTTGAGCGCTTGCAACAGGCGGGTTACCAAGCCTTTGCCGTGGGTGGTTGCGTACGCGATCTCCTGCTGGGTCTGGATCCAAAGGATTACGACGTGGCTACCAGTGCCACACCGGAGCAGGTACGCGCCACCTTTCGCAATAGCCGTCTGATCGGCCGCCGTTTCAAGCTGGCCCATGTGCATTTTGGTCGAGAGATCATCGAGGTAGCGACCTTCCGTGCAGGCCATGCCGAAGATAACGACTCCAGCGCCGGGCGAGAGCAATCGCTGCAAAGTGAATCCGGCCGGCTGTTGCGCGACAATATCTACGGCAGTCTGGAAGAAGATGCGCAACGCCGCGACTTCACCATCAACGCGCTGTACTACGACGTCTGCACCGGCACCATCCATGACTACGTCAACGGTCTGCAGGACATCCGCAATGCACGTGTACGTCTGATCGGCAGCCCGGTGCAACGCTACCAGGAAGACCCGGTACGCATGCTGCGGGCGATCCGCTTCGCCGCGAAACTGGATTTCGAGATTGAGCCGCACACGGCGGCGCCGATCGCTGAACTCGCTGAGCTGCTCTACGACATCCCCGCTGCCCGATTGTTCGATGAAGTGCTCAAGCTATTGCTTGGCGGGCATGGTGAGCAGACCTTTGATCTGCTGCTGGAGCATGACCTGTTCGCCCCCTTGTTCCCGGACACCGACGAAGCCATCGACGAACAACCTGACTACACCCTGCGGATGATTCGTCAGGCGCTGCGCAATACGGATCAACGTATTCGTGAAGGCCGGCCGGTTACCCCGGCTTTTCTGTTTGCAGCACTGCTCTGGCCTGCACTGCCTCAGCGCACCCGCGATCTGGAACAACAAGGTATTCCGCAGATTCCGGCGCAGCAGCAGGCAGCGCATGAGCTGTTGGCGGAACAATGCCGCCACACCGCAATTCCCAAGCGCTTCAGCATACCCCTCAGAGAAATATGGGATATGCAACCACGCCTCGAGCGGCGCAATGGTCGCCGTGCGGATCAGATGCTGGAGCATCCACGATTCCGTGCCGCCTACGACTTCCTGCTGTTACGTGAAGCTGCCGGCGAACAGACCGATGGACTGGGTGACTGGTGGACACGCTATCAGGACGCCAATCCTGATGTGCGCCGCCGGATGGTGCAGCAGCTGAGCAGTGGCGGGCCAGCCCGCAAGCGCTCCCGCCCCAATCGCAACCGTGCGCCCCGGAGTGGGGCCGAGCAGTGATGCAACGCTGCTTTATTGCACTGGGCAGCAATCAGGCCGATCCCGCTGCACAGGTTACCAGGGCCTTCTCTGAATTGCGCAATCTGCCCCAGTCGCAATTACTGGCGTGCTCGTCGTTGTATCGCAGCGCCCCGCTTGGCCCACAGGATCAGCCGGCATTCATCAATGCGGTCGCCATGCTCGATACTCTGCTGAGCCCCGAAGCACTGCTGGACGCACTGCAGCACATAGAACTAAACGCTGGACGGGTACGCAAGGCTGAGCGTTGGGGCCCGCGCATCCTGGATCTTGATCTACTGCTATATGCGGATCAGATGATAGATACGCCGCGGCTGCAGGTGCCGCATTATCATATGCATGCTCGTTCCTTTGTGCTGTATCCGCTGGCAGAATTGGCGGCTGACTTGATAATGCCTGACGGCACGACCTTGCAGGATCTGCTGGATGCCTGCCCACCGGCAGGTCTTGCGCGCTTATCCGGTTTCACAGCACAGGGCTGAGGCATGTATTTTCTGGAGCACCACTGTTCACGTCAGGAAGACTATACTGCTGGGGCTGTTATCAGCCTCACCAGTCGGAACGACAGTCAGCCCGTCTGCCTGCCGATCACAGCCATGTTGCCTGTTAAAGGCCGAATTACTGGAAGCCGCCATGCCTGACATTACCCTGACCACTCTCAATAAGCTCAAGCAATCGGGCGAGAAGTTCGCCTGCCTGACGGCTTATGATGCACTGTTCGCCCACCTGGAAAGCACTGCGGGCGTCGAATTGCTGCTGATTGGCGATTCGCTGGGGATGGTGTTGCAGGGGCACGACAGTACCCTGCCGGTCACCATTGAGGATATGGAGTACCACACCCGCGCGGTGAAACGCGGCAATCAGGGTGCGCTGATCATGTCGGATCTGCCGTTCATGACCTGTGCCACACTGGATCGCGCTCTGGACGCCAGCACCCGGCTGATGCAAGCCGGTGCTCACGTGGTCAAGCTTGAAGGTGCCGGCTGGCTGGCCGATACCATCCGTGTACTGACCCGCAACGGTATTCCGGTATGCGCACACCTGGGGTTGACCCCGCAGAGCGTTAACGTAACCGGTGGCTACAAGGTGCAGGGCCGTGAAGAAGCCCAGGCCAAAGCGCTGCTGGCCGACTCCATCGCGTTGGCCGAGGCTGGCGCGGCGCTGTTGTTGCTGGAGTGCGTACCCAGCAGCCTGGCCGCAGACATCACTCGGGCTGTGGATATTCCGGTTATCGGCATTGGCGCCGGCCCGGATACCGACGGCCAGATGCTGGTCGTTCACGACATGCTGGGCCTGTCTACCACCGGACGACTGGCCAAGTTCGTACGCAACTTCATGCCCGGCCAGCCGGACATCCCGTCCGCTTTCAGCGCCTATGTCCAGGCGGTCAAGAGCGGTGAATTCCCGGCAGCTGAACATGAGTTCTGAGCCATGAATACAGTACATTCGATAGCGCAGCTGCGAGCTGCGCTGACGCGCGCGCGTCAGGAGAACAAGCGAATCGGCCTGGTACCCACCATGGGCAATTTGCATGAAGGGCATATCGCGCTGGTCGAGATGGCATTACAACGTACCGATTATGTGGTCGTCAGCATTTTCGTCAATCCGCTGCAGTTTGGCCCCAACGAGGATCTGGATAGCTACCCGCGTACCCTGGCCGAAGACCAGCGTAAGCTACTGGATGCCGGCGCGCATCTGGTATTCGCGCCCAGCGTAAGCGACATGTACCCCGAAGGTATGGACGGCCATACCCAGGTCAGTGTGCCGGTGGTCTCGGAAGGTCTGTGCGGCGCCAGCCGACCCGGTCACTTTGACGGCGTATCCACCGTGGTCAGCAAACTGCTGAACATGGTGCAGCCGGACATAGCCGTGTTCGGTGAGAAGGATTTTCAGCAGTTGGCGGTGATCCGCAAGATGGCCCATGACCTGTGCTTACCAGTTCAGATCATGGGTGCTCCGATCGTTCGCGCCACGGATGGTCTGGCACTCTCATCGCGTAACGGCTACCTGGATGAGGCTCAGCGGCGTACCGCGCCGCAACTGTACCGGACCCTGCAGCATATCGAGCAGCAGCTGCAGACCGGTCGTCAGGACTTCTCGGCAGTGATTGAGGAGGCCCGGCTCACGCTTACCGAAGCGGGTTTCATACCGGACTATCTGGATCTGCGGGACGCCAGCACCCTGCAACCTGCAACCCCCGAGACCCGGGAGATCGTCATTCTTGCTGCGGCTTTCCTTGGCAAGACCCGCCTGATCGACAACCTCCTCTGTAAACTCCCCTGACCTTCTGGCCGGCGCCACGCCGGCCCTGCTTTGTTCATATCAGACCAAAGCAGGGTTGAACTAGCCTGTATTCTGATCAAACCTTGATAGCAACAGCCTGGCAGCTGTAGCACCTCAGGCCCCGTGCCCGACAATAACAATAGAGGAAGATCCATGTACAAAATTCAGAATCACAAGGTTTCCGACAATCCGCTTTATCAGACTCATCTGGATCGGGACGGGTACGAGCGCATGTACCGCCAATCCATTGAACAGCCGGATATGTTCTGGGCCGAACAGGCCAACCGCTTCGTTGAGTGGATGCAGCCCTGGAGCAAGGTTCACGAAAGCAACATGGAAAAGGGCGAAGCCGCCTGGTTCATTGACGGCAAGCTCAACGTCAGCGCCAACTGCATCGACCGCCATCTGAGCAAGCGCGGCGATCAAACCGCCATCATCTGGGAAGGCGACGATCCCGGCGAATCCCGTTACATCAGCTACCGCGAACTGCATGAAGAAGTCTGTCGCCTGGCCAACGTACTCAAGGAACGCGGGGTAAAGAAAGGCGACCGTGTGTGCCTGTATCTGCCGATGATTCCCGAAGCCGCTTTTGCCATGCTCGCCTGCACCCGCATTGGCGCGGTGCACTCCGTGGTGTTCGGCGGTTTCTCACCCGACGCCCTGCGCGATCGCATCCAGAACGCCGAATGTAAAGTAGTGATCACCGCCGACGAAGGCGTGCGCGGCGGCAAGACCGTTCCGCTGAAACACAACGTGGACAAGGCGCTGAGTACCTGCCCCGCGGTGCATACCGTGGTCACCGTCAAGCGTACTGGTGCCGATATTGGCTGGGATGCACAACGCGACGTCTGGTATCACGAAGCCTGCGCTGCCGTCAGCAAGGACTGCGCACCCGAGCCAATGGACAGTGAAGATCCGCTGTTCATCCTCTATACCTCCGGCTCCACCGGCAAGCCCAAGGGTGTGCTGCATACCACCGGTGGCTACCTAGTCAGCACTGCATTGACCCACCACTATGTATTCGATTACCAGGACGGTGAGGTCTTCTGGTGTACCGCAGACGTTGGCTGGGTCACCGGCCACTCCTATATCGTCTATGGCCCGCTGTGCAACGGTGCAACTACCCTGATGTTCGAAGGCGTACCAACCTACCCGACTGCGTCACGCTGCTGGGAAGTGGTCGACAAGCACAAGGTCAATGTGTTCTATACCGCGCCCACCGCGATTCGCGCACTCATGGCCCTGGGAGAAGAGCCGGTCAAGAACTCCTCGCGTAAATCCATCCGTCTGCTCGGCAGTGTCGGCGAACCGATCAACCCGGAAGTCTGGGAATGGTATTACCAGGTCGTGGGCGACAGCCGCTGTCCGATTGTCGACACTTGGTGGCAGACCGAAACCGGCTCCATCCTGATCGCCCCCCTGCCTGGCGCCTGCGACCTGAAACCCGGTGCCGCCATGCGCCCGATGTTCGGTGTAGTACCGGGGCTGGTGGATAACGAGGGCAAGGAGCTGGACGGCGAAGCCAACGGTAACCTGGTGATCAAACAGTCCTGGCCGAGCCAGATCCGTACGGTGTATGGCGACCATCAACGGCTGATCGAAACCTATTTCAGCACCTACAAAGGCGTCTATTTCACCGGAGACGGCGCACGCCGTGATGCCAACGGGGATTACTGGATCACCGGCCGAGTCGATGACGTGTTGAATATTTCGGGCCACCGCATCGGCACCGCCGAAGTGGAAAGCGCGCTGGTGCTGAATGATTCCATCGCCGAGGCCGCGGTAGTCGGCTGCCCGCACGACATCAAGGGCCAGGCGATTTATGCGTACGTGATGCCGATGCAGGGCGTCACGGTGACCGATGAGCTCATGGCCGAACTCAAGGTTGCCGTCAGCGAGCAGGTCGGTGCTTTCGCCAGGCCCGATTTCATCCAGGTAACCAACGGATTACCCAAGACCCGTTCGGGCAAGATCATGCGTCGAATTCTACGCAAGATCGCCTGTGATGAGCTGGATACGCTCGGAGATACCTCCACACTGGCCGATCCTTCAGTGGTGGATAGCCTGATCGAACGTCGATTGAATCGGGGTTCCTGAGCAAAGGTAGTTGTTCAACCTGACGCGGACCTCTATTCTTGCGGGTTCGTCAGATAGTCTAGAGGTAGCGCTTCATGCAAGAGGTCGTGATTGTTGCAGCCACCCGAACTGCCATTGGCAGTTTCGGTGGCCAGTTCGCCGATGTGCCGGCTCATCAGTTGGGTGCAACCGTCATTCGCACCCTGCTGAAGCAAACCGGTATTGATCCAGCCAGTGTGGATGAAGTCATTCTCGGTCAGGTGTTGACCGCTGGCTGCGGTCAGAACCCAGCCCGACAGGCCGCTATTCATGGGGGCCTGCCCCACAGCGTTCCAGCGCTGAATATCAACAAGGTCTGCGGTTCCGGCCTTAAGGCAGTGCATCTGGCCGCGCAGGCCATCCGCTGTGGCGATGCGCAGATCATGATCGCCGGTGGGCAGGAGTCGATGAGCCTGTCGCCTCATGTGCTGCCCACCTCCCGTACCGGCCAACGTATGGGTAATGCCCAACTGGTCGACAGCATGGTTCATGATGGACTATGGGACGCGTTCAACCATTACCATATGGGCCTCACCGCGGAAAATCTGGCTGAGCGCTACGAAATCAGCCGCCAGCAGCAGGATGCCTTTGCCCTGGCCTCACAACAAAAAGCCGTAGCCGCCCAACAGGAAGGCCGCTTTACGGCGGAAATCACCCCGGTTGAGGTTCCCCAGCGTAAGGGCGAACCGCTGCGTGTTGATCAGGATGAGCAGCCCCGGGCCAGCACTACCCTGGAGTCGCTGGGCAAGTTGCGCCCCGCGTTCAAACAGAACGGCACCGTTACTGCCGGTAATGCATCCAGCCTCAACGACGGCGCTGCGGCGGTCATGCTGATGAGCGCAGACAAGGCTGAAGAGCTTGGCCTGCCCGTTCTGGCGCGCATTGCTGCACATGCCAGCTCCGGTGTTGATCCGGCAATCATGGGTATCGGCCCGGTCAGCGCCACCCAGCGCTGCCTGAGCAAGGCCGGCTGGAAAGTCGAGGATCTGGATCTTGTCGAGGCCAACGAAGCCTTTGCCGCTCAAGCCCTGTCGGTCGCCAGCGAGTTGCGTTGGGATATGGATAAGGTCAACGTCAATGGCGGCGCCATTGCGCTGGGACACCCCATCGGCGGATCGGGCTGTCGGATTCTGGTCACGCTGCTGCATGAAATGCAGCGCCGCGATGCCCGCAAGGGGCTTGCTACGCTGTGTATTGGTGGCGGTCAGGGCGTCGCTCTGGCGCTGGCGCGCGACTGAACAAACTGCCTAAACAGACGATCAGCGCTTCACTAAATTGAAGCGCTCGATCACCTCATAATGAACCCCCGCACTCCCCCCATGACTGACGTATAGACAGACATGCGGCACGGAAAATGGCGGCAGCGCCAGATCAGCATTACGCGAGAGAAAGCACCGCAGCGCATCACCGCCCTGCTTCACCCTGGCCAGCGTGATGTGCGGTCGATAAGGTCGCGTATCAGCCACCAACCCCAGCGGCAATAAACGCTGCTCTACCTCCTGTTGGAGTTGAAGCAATGGGCTGCTTGGCTCAACCCCGGCCCAGAGCACTGCAGGCTTCTGCTCACTACCAAAAAAGCCTGCACCGCGAATGGTCAGCATCAATTCCGTGGCCGGCAAATCCACCAGCGCCGCCGCCATGTTCGCGCCGGTCTGCTGATCGACCTGACCGATAAAGCTCAGGGTCAGGTGAAGCGCCTCGGCTGGATGCCATCGTGCGGATGGATAATCCACCCTCATCGCCACCAGTGTCTGCCGGATCGACACTGGCAATTCAATACCAACGAACAAGCGTTGCACTATCAGCACCTCCAGCGCGCTACCGAGAAATGTCACCGCGGCAGGTTCGCTCTGGCCAGCGGCTTGCAGACTTCATCCAGCCTCCCGCCCGACCCTGCCGCTTGGTTTAACAGAAATTCCGTTGCTATGCTTGAACACTCAGACATTCCCGAGGCGACGCTCATGCATAACATCATTGCGGGACGATTCGCGCTACAGGATGAAGCAGATGCTGCCTTGGCAGCACTTCAACGCGAAGGCTTTACCCGCGACGCGGTGGCCGCATTCTATCTCAACCCCAATGGTCAGCATGACCTGTACCCGATTGGCGGTGACGACGAAAGCTCCGCTGGGGCACGTCATTCCGGTGCCGGAGCAGCCAAAGGCGGGGGCATGGGGGCCGCCGTGGGCGCTGCAGCCGGCATTGCCGCCACGCCCGTTATCGGCCCAGCGGGTATCGCCATTGGCGCCGGCATTGGCGCCTATACCGGCTCTCTGGTGGGCGCAGTCAGCAGCACCGACAAGCAATCTGATGTGGATGAGCAGACCGGGGAGCCTTCCTTCGCTCAACCTGATGTTACCGAGCGCGCCGCCGGTGTACTGGTGGCCGTACGCGTGACCGAGCATTCCCGCCAGTCCGCCATTGATATTCTCGACCGTCTGGGCGCCGAGGATGTGGAACAGGCAGAGGGCGATCTGCGTGACGGCCGCTGGTATGACTTCGACCCGCATGCCGTAGTACATCGGGTTTGATATTAATTGAAATACCCTGAATTTTCCGCTACGTCCAGCGTCAACCGCAGTACCTAGACGTGGAGGTAAACGAGATGAAAGACTATCCCCGTGAACCGGATGAGCGAGCACTCACCGAAGCCGCCAGACGCCAACTCGAAGAAGATAACCGCGAGAACACAGAAAACCGTCCCATGGGGCCGACAGGCAACGTGCCGTCCCGTGAAGAGGCCGAGCGACTGGGGGCAGAGGGCGGCCTGACAGAAGCAGCCATCCCCGACTCCGGGCCTACCGCGGACGACGCCGCTCCGGAAACCCTGTTGCCAGATGACGGTGCTCGCTCAGCAGCTGAAGCCGGCGGCGACACCACCCCAGCGGACAGCGACCTGAACAGGGTCAGTCCCGGTCGGATTGGCGGCGGAAGCGGGCTGGATGAAGCCGAACTGGGTCGCGTCAAACCGTTGGATGGTCAAACCTGGGATGGTGATCCGGATACGCCCTTGCAACCGAATACGGTAGCCGAGCATCCCCTGGCCACCCCGACCGAGAACGAGCCCGATCAACAGTAACCAGCAGCCATAATCGAGTAGGGTGAGGCGTCGCCGCCTCATCCCTCTCACAGAACCGTACGTACGGGCCTCGTATACGGCTCATGCACACATTTATCCCTAAGTTACAGGGACACAGAGTCCTGTTTTCT
>Ga0265293_10002479_pt1 | contig 36856 bp, 36 predicted proteins | sample Munlanlewell138R_FD_192505 | JGI IMG/M metagenome (GOLD analysis project Ga0265293, IMG submission 192505) | Leachate microbial communities from a municipal landfill in Southern Ontario, Canada - Leachate well 138R | ecosystem: Engineered > Solid waste > Landfill > Unclassified | place: Canada... | reverse complement strand
GCGGGATTGCAGTTGAAAATCTTGCCGCCGTTCTGACCCTTACCGCCCTTGCCGCCGGCGCCACCGGCACCGCCGTCCGCCAGCACCTCGAGGCCGCCGATCTTGCGGGCGTCGAGGCCGAGGTAGATGTCGATGCCGCGACCACCCTGGACACCTGGCTCGCCGCTGCCGCCACTCTTGCCGGCGCGACAGGCCTCCGCCTCCTCGGCAATGGAGGCACCGGCCGCGCCGGCGGCACCGTCAGCGCCCCGGGCGTCGATGACCACACCGTGGCCGATGGTGGCGTCCTTGGCGAGCAATTCCCAGTGGGTGACGCCCTCGGCGAACTTGATGGTGGCGCCGTCACCAATCACCAGCCGGTCGAGGGATTGATTCATCTCGTCCACGGCGACGCGGTGAACAGACCGGGCGGGAATGATCAGTTCCGCCGCCATGGCATCGAAGGGCAGGAGCAGGGCGCAAAGGGCCGCTGAAGCGAGGCGTTTTTTCATGGGTGATCACCAATCGTGGAGGGATTGTTCGATTCTAGCAATTTCACCATGCCGCCATAACCTTGAATACACCCGCACAGGGGATACGGCGCCAGCATCACACACTCATCATGCCCCGCACCCGCGCCTCGTCCATCTCGTCGCCGCGCCCGGAGAGGGCCACGGAGCCGCGATCCATCACCACGTAGCTGTCCGCCAGGTCGCGGGCAAATTCGAAGTACTGTTCCACCAGCACCACCGCCATGTCGCCGCGCTTGCGCAGGGATTCGATCACCCGCTGGATGTCCTTGATGATCGACGGCTGGATGCCCTCGGTGGGTTCGTCAAGGAGCAGCAGGCGGGGGTTGGTGACCAGGGCCCGGGCGATGGCCAGCTGTTGCTGCTGGCCGCCGGACAAGTCGCCGCCCCGGCGGTTGAGCATTTCCTTGAGCACAGGAAAGAGAAAATAGATCTCGTTGTCGATGAAGCGCTCGGCCCTCGGCAGGCAATTGAAGCCCGTCTTGAGATTTTCCAGCACCGTCAACTGGGAGAATATTTCCCGCCCCTGGGGCACATAGGCGATCCCCGCCCTGGCCCGCTCGTGGGGCGCCAAGCTGGCGATGGAGCGGCCCTCCCAGAGAATGTCGCCGGCGGCGATGGGCTGGCGCCCGGCGAGGGCATTGAGCAGGGAGGTCTTGCCCACGCCGTTGCGGCCGAGCACGCAGGTGACGGCGCCCTTTTCCGCCACCAGGCTGACATCCTTGAGCGCCTGGCTGGCGCCGTAAAACAGATCGAGATGGGTGATTTCCAGCATGTTCAGCGCCCCAGATACACTTCGATGACCCGCTCGTTGGCCTGCACCCTGTCGAGGGTGCCCTCCGCCAGCACCGAACCTTCGTGGAGCACGGTGACGGTGGCGTCGAGGGCGCGGACGAATTCCATGTCGTGCTCCACCACCACCACCGAGCGCTCCCCGGCGATGCCCTTGAGCAATTCGGCGAGCCGCGCCGTTTCCTCGTCGGTCATCCCCGCCGCCGGTTCATCGATCAGCAGCAGCTCGGGCTCCTGGGCCAGCAACATGCCGATTTCCAGGCGCTGCTTCTCGCCGTGGGCGAGGGCCCCCGCCAGGATATGGCGCCGGTTGCCGAGGCCGACGATATCGAACACCTCGTCGATGCGGGCGCGGCCGCTCTCGGGGAGCGAAAAGAACAGGCTGTCCCACACCCGGCGCTTGCCGGCGAGGGCCAGTTCGAGATTGTCGAACACGCTCAGGGTCTCGATCACCGTGGGCTTCTGGAATTTGCGGCCGATACCCATGTTGGCGATTTCCGCCTCGCTGTGGCGGGTCAGATCCACCTCGTTGCGGAAATACACCTCCCCCTGATCGGGGCGGGTCTTGCCGGTGATGATGTCCATCATGGTGGTCTTGCCGGCGCCGTTGGGGCCGATGATGGCCCGCAATTCGCCGGGCTTGATCATCAGGTTGAGGTTGTTGATGGCTTTGAAGCCGTCGAAACTCTTGGTGACGCCGTTCATATAGAGAACGGTTTTTTCCTGCAGGGAAAGGGTGCTGAGCATGATCAGGCGCTCCCGCCAGAGGTGGCCCGATTGCCCCGGGACAGCAAGTTGCCGAGCCGGCCCTCGGTGAAAAGGCCCTTCACGCCCCTGGGCAGATAGAGGGTGGTGACCACGAACAAACCGCCCAGCAGGAACAGCCAGAGGTCGGGGAAGGCCGCGGTGAAATAAGTCTTGCCGTAGTTCACCAAAAAGGCGCCGATCACCGCGCCATAGAGGGTGCCGCGCCCACCGATGGCCACCCAGACGATGATCTCGATGGAATTGATGGGGGAAAATTCCCCGGGATTGATAATGCCCACCTGGGGTACATACAGGGCGCCGGCGATGCCGGCAATCAGCGCCGACACCACGAATACGAAGAGTTTGTAGTGCTCCACCCGATAGCCCATGAAGCGGGTGCGGCTCTCGGCATCCCTCACCGCCACCAGCACCCGGCCAAACTTGGACGTGGTCAGCCATTTGCACAGCAGGTACGCCAGGGCAAGGCACAGGGCGGTGATGGCGAACAGGGCGTTGCGTGTGGCGTCGCTTTGCAGGTCGAAGCCGAGCAGATCCTTGAAATCGGTGAGGCCGTTGTTGCCGCCAAAGCCCATCTCGTTGCGGAAGAAGGCCAGCATCAGCGCATAGGTGAGGGCCTGGGTGATGATCGACAGGTACACCCCGGTGACCCGGGAGCGGAACGCCAGCCAGCCGAACACGAAGGCGAGCAGCCCCGGCACCAGGAGGATCATCAGCGCGGCGAACCAGAACTGGTCGAAGCCGAGCCAGAACCAGGGCAGCTCGGTCCAATTGAGAAACACCATGAAATCCGGCAGCAGCGGGTCGCCGTACACGCCCCGGTCACCGATCTGGCGCATCAGGTACATGCCCGTGGCGTAGCCGCCGAGGGCGAAAAAGGCGCCGTGGCCGAGGCTCAAGATGCCGCAATAGCCCCAGATCAGATCCACCGCCAGGGCCAGCAGAGCGTAGCTCAGGTACTTGCCCAGCAGGGTGATGGTGTAGGTGGAGACATGGAAGGGGGAATCCGCCGGCACCAGCAGGTTGAGCAGCGGCATGACAATGGCGAGCGCCGCCAGGGTGAGGAGAAACCAGCGAGTGGATCTCTCGGCCAACAGGCGCGGGAACAGGGGGCCTTGATTCGCCATGGTCAATCCTCGATGAACCGGCCCTTGATGGCGAACAATCCCCGGGGCCATTTTTGAATGAACAGAATGATGAAGACCAGGATCAGGATCTTGGCCAACACCGCCCCCGCCAGGGGCTCCATGAATTTATTGACGATGCCGAGGGACATGGCGGCGAACAGGGTGCCGAACAGGTTGCCCACGCCGCCAAACACCACCACCATGAAGGAATCGATGATGTACGCCTGCCCCAGGTTGGGGCCCACATTGGTGAGCTGGGACAGGGCCACCCCGGCGATACCGGCGATACCGGAGCCGAGGCCAAAGGTCATGGCGTCGATCCAGCCGGTCTTGATGCCCATGGAGCTGGCCATCTTGCGGTTCAGGGTAACCGCCCGCATCTGCAGCCCGAGGCTGGTTTTTTTCATGAGGGCGATCAGGGCAAACAGCACCAGCAGGCTGAAGATGATGATATACAGCCGGTTCCAGGTGAGGGACAGCATGCCGTTCACCGCCCAGGAGCCGCTCATCCACTCCGGTGTTATCACGCTGCGGTTGAGGGGCGAGTAGATGGTGCGCACCAGTTGCTGCAGCACCAGGCTCAGACCAAAGGTGGCGAGCAGGGTTTCCAGGGGCCGACCGTAGAGGTGGCGAATGATGAGCCGCTCGATCAACACCCCGGTGATGCCCGACACCAGAAAGGCCACGGGAATCGCCACCAGGATGGACGCCCCGATCAGGTTCGGCATCAACAGCTGTACCGTGTAGGTGGCGTAGGCGCCGATCATGATCATCTCGCCGTGGGCCATGTTGATCACCCCCATCACCCCGAAGGTGATGGCGAGCCCCACGGCCGCAAGCAGCAGCACCGAGCCGAGGCTGACACCAAAAAACAGGTTCTGGATCAATTCGTAAAAGGACTGCCGGGTCTTGAGCTTTTCCAGGGCCGCCTCGGCGGTGGCGACGAGCTCCCCATCCTGTTCGAGGTAATTGCCCTCGGCGTCCTTCAGGGTGTATTTCGACACCAGGTTGATGGCGTTGCTGTCGGTGGCCTCGCCGAGCTGGGCTAGGGCCGCGATGCGCGCCTTGGGTTCGCTCACCCGGTCGCTGACGATGATGGCCGCCCGGGCAATGTCGAGGGCCTCGCGCACATCGCCGTCGGTCTCCTCCGCCAGGGCCTTGTCGATCACCGGCAGCATGTCCGGCGACGGATCGTTGATGATGCTGGCCGCGCCCTGGATGCGCTCGGCGGGCCTCGGGGATTTCAGCTTGAAGCCGGCAATGAGCTGTTTCAACTCGCCGCGCAGACTGTTGTTGATGGTAATTTTGCGGGTATCGCGCTTGCCGGCGATACCCAGGGATTCGTTGCTGACGGGGTCGGTCAGCGCCACGCCGCCTTCGGCCTTGGCGACGATCACCACTTTCCTGTCGCTCTTGCGGTAGTGGAGATCACCGGACTGGATCGCCTTCAATATGGCCAGACTGGCGTCGTCGCCCCGTTCGGCGATGGCGGCCAGCAGGCTGGATTTCTCGCCAAAACTCGCCTTGGCGAGTTGCTCGAGCTGTGCTTCCAGCGGCGTCTCCACAGCCATCAGGCCGGGACTCGCCAGGGCCAGCATCGCCAGCAGGCAACAAAGGAAATTGCGCATAAAACCGTCCATAAAAACCCGGGCCCGAAGGCCCGGGTATCGTCTTCAAGACAAACTTATTCGTAGTTCTGGCCGGAGCACTTGCCGGTTTTGACGTTGTAGTTGCCGCAGGACAGGGGGGCCTGCCAGTCGGCGGTGACATCCTTGCTGGAGGGCAGGAAGTCGGACCAGGCGTCGCCGGCCACGGTGCCCTCGGTGGCCCACACCACCTCGAACTGGCCGTCGTCCTGAATTTCACCGATCAGCACCGGCTTGGTGATGTGGTGGTTAGGCATCATCGCCGCGTAGCCGCCGGTGAGGTTGGGGACCACCACGCCAATCATGGCGTCGGCCACCGCGTCGGTGTCGGTGGTGCCGGCCTTCTTCACCGCCTCGACCCACATGTTGAAGCCGATGTAGTGGGCTTCCATGGGGTCGTTGGTGACCCGATCCTCGTTCTTGATGAAGGCCTGCCAGGCTTCGATGAAGGCGTCGTTGGCGTCATCCTCGACGCTCATGAAGTAGTTCCAGGCCGCGAGGTGACCGACCAGGGGAGCGGTGTCGATGCCGGAGAGTTCCTCCTCGCCCACGGAGAAGGCGACCACGGGAATATCCGAGGCAGAAATGCCCTGGTTGCCCAGCTCCTTGTAGAACGGCACGTTGGCGTCGCCGTTGATGGTGGACACCACCGCGGTTTTCTTGCCGGCGGAGCCGAACGACTTGATGCTGGCGACGATGCTCTGCCAGTCGGAATGGCCGAACGGGGTGTAGTTGATCATGATATCCGCTTCGGCGACGCCCTTGGCCTTCAGATAGGCCTCGAGAATCTTGTTGGTGGTGCGGGGGTAGACGTAGTCGGTGCCCGCCAGTACCCAGCGTTTCACGCCCACTTCGTTCATCAGGTAATCCACCGCGGGGATGGCTTGCTGGTTGGGGGCCGCGCCGGTGTAGAACACGTTCTTGGAGGATTCCTCACCCTCGTATTGCACCGGGTAGAACAGCAGGCCGTTGAGCTCTTCCACCACCGGCAACACGGATTTGCGGGACACCGAGGTCCAGCAGCCGAAAATCACATCGACTTTTTCCTTCTGGAGCAATTCCCGGGTTTTCTCCGCGAACAGCGGCCAGTTGGAGGCGGGGTCCACCACCACCGCCTCGAGTTTCTTGCCGAGCAGTCCGCCTTTCTTGTTCTGCTCCTCCACCATCATCAGCACGGTGTCCTTGAGGGTGGTTTCACTGATCGCCATGGTGCCGGACAGGGAGTGGAGCACACCCACCTTGATGGTGTCGGCGGCCTGCGCCAAACCGGCGCCGAGCGCGAGCGCGGCGGCGGCCGTGGTGGTCAGCAATTTTCGTTGCCAGGTTTTTTCCGGGGTTTTCATCGACGTTATCTCCTGAGTTATGAGCAAAGGCCTTTCCGGGTAATTCCCTCGACGGAACGGGCTGTTTCCGTTGAAGCATGTTCCGTGCCACACCCCAAGGGGTAGCACCGCGCGCCCCTCAGGCCCGGTGCCGCGCCGTGGGAGCAGGGAACGCCCGCATCAACGCACCAAGGGGAGGAGCAAATCGCGGCGCGCACCACAAAGGCGCATTCCGCGAACCACAACCAGGCACAAAAAAGCCGCCCCGGAGGGCGGCCTTGGTGTTGCGAACCGAGGGATTGCTCCCCGCCAGTCACAGCGCCTGGTGGAGCCAGAACGCGCCGAAACCCAGGGCATACAGACCGAGCAATGCACGCATGGTGTCAAAGGCGCGGCGGGAGCGGCGCAGGATGCCGCTGACCAGCACCCCAAGCAGGCCGCCAAAGGCGCACATCGCCAGGGCCACGCACAGGGTGAAGAGCAGAATGTAGAGGCCGGCGAGCATGAATTGCGCCTGGATCACCAGGGGCAGCAACGCCAGCAGCGGCGCGCTGCCGGCGATGCCGTGGATGATGCCGATCAGCACCGGGCGGTGGTCCACCAACCCCCGAGCACCCTGGGCGCCGATGTGATCCCGGCCGTGAAGGTGGACATGGGCCGGCAGCCCCCGGTGGCGGTGCAGTGAAACTGCCACCTCGCCCCGCCACCCGGCCCGCAGCAGGGACAGCCCCGCCGCCAGCAGGACAACCCCCACCAGCAATTCGGCCACGGATGACAGCGCCTCGGGGATAGCGAGCCCAAATCCCAGCACACTCAGGGTCACCAGGGCGAGGGACAGGCCGTGGCCCAGTGCCCAATTGAGGGCGGTGCGCAATACCCGCCGCCGGCTGGCGTCACCCCCCGCCGCCACGGTGCTCACCGCGAGAATGTGATCGGCATCGAGGGCGTGCAGCAGGCCGCCCCCCGCACCCAATGCCAGCAACCACAGCATGTCGGTATTCATGGTGATGTCTCCGCAGTCACTCAGGGGCCGCGGCCAGGGGCCGCAACATGCCTTCCCGCACGATAAAGTCGATGATGGTGTCGACCCCGGTGCCATCCTTCATGTTGCTGAACACGAAGGGCTTGGCGCCGCGCATTTTTCGCGCGTCCCGGTCCATCACCTCCAGGGACGCGCCCACCAGGGGAGCCACGTCGATCTTGTTGATGATGAGCAGATCCGACTTGGTGATCCCCGGCCCGCCCTTGCGGGGAATCTTGTCCCCCGCCGAGACATCGATCACGTACAGGGTGAGGTCGGACAGTTCCGGGCTGAAGGTGGCCGCCAGGTTGTCGCCGCCGCTCTCCACCATGATGAAATCCAGGTGGGGGAAACGGGCCATCAGCTCGTCCACCGCCGCCAGGTTCATGGAGGCATCCTCGCGGATTGCGGTGTGGGGGCAGCCGCCGGTTTCCACCCCAAGAATGCGCTCCAGGGGCAGGGCCTCGTGGCGCTGGAGAAATTCCATGTCCTCCCGGGTGTAGATATCGTTGGTGATCACCCCGATGTCGTAGCGATCCCGCAGCCGCTCGCACAGCACCCGCACCAGGGCGGTCTTGCCGGAGCCGACGGGGCCGCCGATGCCGATTCGTAGTGGGGTTTTTGGTGTCATTTTTCGGTTACTCGTGTATTGAAGGTTGAGTGGTTGTTTGGGAGAGGTCTGATGTCTGACGCTGGACGTCTGACGCTTTTGGGTGCCACTTCTTCATTGACCAGCTCCGCTTCTTGCGCCGGGGTACAGTAAGTGTCGTGGTCTATCGTGCCCTGCCATCTTTTAGCGTCAGACGTCCGACGTCAGACTTCTCACGACCTGAAAAGCCGCGAATACTGGGTCTCATGCAACATGCTCGCCAGGGCAAGGCCCGGCAGGCCGGCACCGATCTCGTCGTCCGGCAGGGCGCTGCCGGTGATCACCGCGTCGAGGATGGCGGGCAGCAGGGCGGCGGCGATGCGCTGGCTGTCGGTCTGGCCGATGGGCACGGTCTTGGCGGCGACGGCGAGCTGGTTTTCGAGCCAGGACCACAGGTAGCCCTGGCAGCAAGCGTCCGCCGCCACGCCCCAGCGCCGCGCGGCGAGGGCGAAGGCGGCGGGCCAGCTCGGGGTGGCGATGGCCGGCAGCGGCTCGTTCATCGAGCCCAGCAAACGCCACAGGGCGCGGCCCATCTGTTGATCCTCGAGGCGCAGCTCCCGGGTCTCCCGACAGGCGAGGGCGACGTCGTTCCAGTGGCCGAACAGGGCGTCGTCACCCTCGGCGCCGTGGAGGCGCATCAGCAGCGGCACATCGAGGCGGGCAAGGCCCTGGGCCAACACACCGCCGAGCCAGTCTCGCACCTGGTCGGCATCCGTCACCCATCCGGCGTCCACCGCGTATTCCAACCCCTGGGAGTAGGCAAAGCCCCCCACCGGCAGGGCCGGGCTCACCAGCCGCAGCAATGACAGCAGCGCCGCGTCAGTGGTCATGGTGGTGGCCGGCGGCCAGCACGAAGCCGTGGCCCTGAGGGTGATCGCCGCCGCCATGGTGATGACCGCCCCCGTGGCGCCCATAGGCGCCGGATTCCGGCTGGAACGGGGCGCTGACCAGGGTCACCGCGAGGCCCAGGCCCCGCACCATGTCGTCGAGCACATGGTCGTGCTGGTAGCGCAACCAGTGCTCCGTCACCTGCAGGGGCACGTGGCGATTGCCGAGGTGGTAGGCCGCCCGCAGCAATGCCAGGGGCGAATCCCCGCTCACCGAGGACAGCGCCTCGGCGCTGGCGACGATCACCACCACCTCGCCGCTGTCCGCCAGCAGCCGCTGACCGTCCCGCAGCTCCGCGCCCCGCTCCAGCTGAAAACCCAGTTCCCGCCCGCAGCGGGAAACCGCCCGCAGCCGGCTTTTCTTGCGCAGGTCGTAGGGGAGTTCCACGGTGATGGCGGCACGGTCGGCGTGCTCGGCGGGTGGTGCGAATTGGGTGACTATGAGCATGTTTTTTCCTTTTGTGGGTCTGACGCTGGACGTCTGACGTCTGACGTCTGACGTCTGACGCTTTTTGGTGCCACTTCCCCGTGTTCGTGCCCTGGACAAGCGCCGGGGTGCAGTCAGTGTCGTAATGATCGTTTCACTCCCGTTCCTGGCGTCAGACGTCAGACGTCCAGCGTCAGACGCTTTTTCCCAACTTCAGACTCAAAACAGAAAATACCGCTGCGCCATCGGCAGCACCTCCGCCGGCTCACAACTGAGCAGCTCACCATTGGCGCGCACCTCGTAGGTTTGCGGGTCGACGCTCATGTCGGGCTGCCAGGCGTTGTGGATCATGTCCGCCTTGGTGACCGTCCGGGTGTTCCCGACCGCCACCAGGCGCTTTTTGAGCCCCAGCAGGCCTCCCAGGTCGGCGGCCAGGGCCGCCTGGGAGACAAAGGTCACCGCCGTCGCCGCAACGCCACCGCCGTACGCGCCGAACATCGGCCTGTAGTGCACCGGCTGGGGGGTGGGGATGGAGGCATTGGCATCCCCCATGGGGGCGGCGGCGATCATCCCGCCCTTGAGGATCAGGGCCGGCTTGACCCCGAAAAACGCCGGCTTCCACAGTACGATATCGGCGAGCTTGCCCGCCTCCAGGGAGCCCACCTCGTGGGCGATGCCCATGGTGATGGCGGGGTTGATGGTGTACTTGGCCACATAGCGCTTGGCGCGGAAGTTGTCGCAGCCGAGGTCCCGGTCCTCCGCCAGGAGGCCCCGCTGCACCTTCATCTTGTGGGCGGTCTGCCAGGTGCGGGTGACCACTTCCCCCACCCGCCCCATGGCCTGGGAATCCGACGAGATCATGCTGAAGGCGCCGAGGTCGTGGAGGATGTCCTCGGCGGCGATGGTCTCGCGGCGGATGCGGGAATCGGCGAAGGCCACGTCCTCGGGGATATCCGGGTCCAGGTGGTGGCACACCATCAGCATGTCGAGGTGTTCATCCACGGTGTTGATGGTGTAGGGCCGGGTGGGGTTGGTGGACGAGGGCAGCACATTGGGTTCGCCGCAGGCCTTGATGATATCGGGGGCGTGGCCGCCGCCGGCCCCCTCGGTGTGGTAGGTGTGGATGGTGCGACCCTTGAAGGCGGCCAGGGTGTCCTCCACGAAGCCGGATTCGTTGAGGGTGTCGGTGTGGATCGCCACCTGGACGTCGTACTTTTCCGCCACCGCCAGGCAGCAGTCGATGGCCGCCGGGGTGGTGCCCCAGTCCTCGTGGAGTTTCATGCCCATGGCGCCGGCTTCGAGCTGCTCCTCCAGGGCCTGGGGCAGGCTGGCGTTGCCCTTGCCGAGAAAGCCGAGGTTCATGGGGAAGGCCTCGGCGGATTCCAGCATGCGGTGGATATGCCAGGGCCCGGGGGTACAGGTGGTGGCGTTGGTGCCGGTGGCGGGGCCGGTGCCGCCCCCCAGCATGGTGGTGACACCACTCATCAGCGCCTCCTCGATCTGCTGGGGGCAGATGAAATGGATATGGGCATCGATGCCCCCGGCGGTGGCGATCAGGCCCTCGCCGGCGATCACTTCGCTACCGGGGCCGATGACGATATCGACGGCGGGCTGAATATCCGGGTTGCCGGCCTTGCCGATGGCGAGGATGCGCCCGGCCTTGAGGCCGATGTCCGCCTTGACGATACCCCAGTGATCGAGGATCAGGGCGTTGGTGATCACCGTGTCCGCCACCTCCGCCGCCGGGCGCTGGCTCTGGCCCATGCCGTCGCGGATCACCTTGCCGCCGCCGAATTTCACCTCCTCGCCGTAGGTGGTGAAGTCCCGCTCCACCTCGATCCACAGCGCGGTATCGGCGAGCCGCACCCGGTCCCCGGTGGTGGGGCCGAACATCTCGGCGTAGGCTCTTCTGCTGAGGGTTGTCATTGTCAGGCTCCAGACTGTTCCTTGGTTGGTTTGAAGTCGGACGTCTGAAGTCTGACGTCTGACGCTTTTGGGTGCCACTTCCCCAGGTGATGAGTATTTTTGCGTGTCGCGGGACAGATGGGGCTAAAGCTTGCCCATGACATCGCCGCGAAAGCCGTAAACCTCCCGCTTGCCCGCGAGGGCCACCAGCTCCACCTCCCGGCTCTGCCCGGGCTCGAAGCGCACGGCGGTGCCCGCGGGGATATTGAGGCGAAAACCCCGGGCCTTTTCCCGCTCAAAAATGAGGGCCGGGTTGGTCTCGTAAAAATGGTAGTGGGAGCCCACCTGGATGGGCCGGTCGCCGCTGTTGCTCACCGCGACGGTCAGGGTTTCGCGCCCACCATTGATGACGATATCACCGGGAAGGGTCTGCATTTCACCTGGAATCATGAGGGTTTCTCTCCAATGGATTGACTTGCTGCGCCTCAGTGACTGTTAAGGGTCGGCTCACTGGGAAGTGGCACCCGATAAAGCGTCAGACGTCAGACTTCCGACGTCAGACCCAAACTCAAACAATCGGATCATGCACCGTCACCAACTTGGTGCCATCGGGAAAAGTGGCTTCCACCTGCACCTCGGGGATCAGTTCGGCGATGCCATCCATGACGTCGTCCCGGGTCAACAGGGTGCGACCCTCGCTCATCAGTTCCGCCACGGTGCGGCCGTCCCGGGCGCCCTCGATGATCGCCATGGAAATGTAGGCCACCGCCTCGGGGTAGTTGAGCTTGAGGCCCCGGGCGCGGCGCCGCTCCGCCAGCAGGGCGGCGGTGAAGAGCAGCAGCTTGTCCTTTTCGCGGGGGCTGAGTTCCACGTTGTCGTCTCCTTGTTTCAGGTGCGCCAGATGCGCGGTTCGATGGCGGGGTAGCCGCACAGGTCGGGGCGCAGGTGCCGCCAGGCGGTGGTGAACAGGCGCCGGCAGCGCTCGGCGGAGTGGCCCAGGTAGCGAATGGCCACGAGACCATCGAGATCGCTGACCGCGCAGGCATCGCCCGCCGCGACGAGGCTCGACAGCTCGCCCCGCAATGCGCCGAGGGCTTCCCGGTCAAGGCCGAGGCTGAGCACAAAGGTGCCCGCCACGGTGCAGCCTCCAAGCCCCCAGGGGGCCGACAGCAACTCGCCACCACCGCCGAAGTGATTGCGCTCCCGGTACAGGGGGCGCCCCGCGCGGCTGATCTCGAGGCTCTGGGTCAGGTATCCGCTGGCAAAGCCCTCGCCACTGGCGGGCCGGCCGAGGCAGACGATGTCCCAGGCGGCGCAGCGGGCGCCCTCGTCGAGGGCCAACCGGGTGACCAGCTCACCCCGGGCGCCGTCGAACAGGATGGTCTCCTGGGGCAGCCATTCGAGACAGCTGGCGCCATCGACCAGGCAATGGACGGTCTGGATCTGGGGCACGGCGCTATGGTTGCCCCGGTAGATCTTGCCGGCGGCGGGCGTGGTGGCCAGGCACCTCGCGCCGTCCGCCAGGGTGATGGCGATGGCCAGGCGGTCGCCGGTGACCATCCCCCCCGGCGGATGCAGCAGGTAGAGGTGGCATTCGCCGCCGTCGATGCCGGCGGGGTAGAAGGGACGCTGCACCCGCAACGGCCCCCAATGGCGGGAATGCACCAGACGGGTGCATCCGCCCCGCCGCGCCAGGGCGATCTCGAGTCCCGCGTCCCATCCTGGTGCGGGGTCGCGAAGCAATTGGCTGTCCAGTCCTATCATGGCTGTCGACGGTGCAATCATCGTGCCCGTTATTGGCCCATCACCGGAGGCACCCGGCGGGGAGACTTTGCTACAATCGACCGCCAAGCACCCCGGAGCCCCCATGGCCAGCGACAGCCCCGACGACCCTCTCGCCCGCTTCACCCGCCAGTTCGCCGAACTGGCGGGGCCCGGGTTCGCGTCCCTGAGCGGCGAGATGCGGCAGCAGTTGCGGGCGGCCATCCAGGGGGCCTTCGCCCGCATGGACTTCGTGCCCCGGGAGGATTTCGAGGCACAACAGGCGGTGCTCCAGCGCAGCCGCCAGAAGCTCGACCAGCTCGAACGGCAACTGGCCGCCCTCGAGGCGAGCCTGGCGGCGCGACAGCCACCGGAGTAGGCCGCCCGGCCCCAGCGATTTCCAGGGAGGGAATCATGTCACTCGCCATCATTCACAGCCGCAGCAAGCAGGGCATCGACGCCCCCGCCATCACCATCGAGGTCCACCTGTCCAACGGCCTGCCGAGCCTGAGCATCGTAGGCATGCCGGAGACGGCGGTGAAGGAGAGCAGGGAGCGGGTGCGCAGCGCCCTGCTCAACGCCCACTTCGACTTCCCGCCCCGGCGCATCACCATCAACCTCGCCCCCGCCGATATTCCCAAGGAGGGCAGCCGCTACGACCTGGCCATCGCCCTCGGCATTCTCGCCGCCTCGGGACAACTGCCGGCGGAGCACCTCGGCGACTACGAGTTCGTCGCCGAGCTCGCCCTCAACGGCGAATTGCGGGCGGTGGACGGCCTGCTGCCCACCGCCATCGCCTGCGGTCGCGCCGGCCGCAAGCTGGTGATCGCCGACGGCAACCGGGACGAGGCCGCCCTCGCCCACCACACCACCGTCCTCCCCGCCCGCCACCTGCTGGAGGTGTGCGCCCACCTGCGGGGGGCGGCGCCCCTCGACGTCCAGCCGGGCGGGGTGCCGGACAGCCCGGTGGAGCATCACCTCGACATGGCGGACGTGATCGGCCAGCACCAGGCCCGCCGCGCCCTGGAGGTGGCCGCCGCCGGGGGGCACAACCTGCTGTTCTCCGGCCCCCCCGGCACCGGCAAGACCCTGCTCGCCAGCCGCCTGCCCACCATCATGCCGCCCCTGGGGGAGGAGGACGCCCTGGAGGTGGCGAGCATCTACTCGGTGGCGGGCCTCGGGCTGCGCCGGCCCTTCCACCAACCGCCGTTTCGCGCTCCCCACCACACCGCCTCGGCGGCGGCCCTGGTGGGGGGTGGCGGGGTGCCCCGCCCGGGGGAAATCTCCCTCGCCCACCGAGGGGTGCTGTTCCTCGACGAATTGCCGGAGTTTCCCCGCCGGGTGCTGGAGGTGCTGCGGGAGCCGCTGGAATCGGGGGAGATCCACCTGTCCCGGGCCCAGGCGCGGATTCGCTACCCCAGCCGCTTCCAGCTGATCGCCGCCATGAATCCCTGCCCCTGTGGCTACCTCGGCAGCGAGAAATGCCGCTGTACCCCGGACCTGGTGCGCCGCTACCGGGAGCGCATCTCCGGCCCGCTGCTCGATCGCATCGACATCCAGTTGCAGGTGCGACCCATTCCCCAGCGGGAACTGATTCGCGCCGAGGGCGGCGGCGAGGCGAGCGCCAGGGTGCGCCAGCGGGTGATGGCGGCCCGGCAGCGTCAGCTTGATCGCCAGGGCAAGGTCAACGCTGCCCTGGGGGCGGATGACATCAGGCAGCACTGCGCCCTGGGGGCCACGGAGCAACAGCTTCTCGAGATGGCCATCGAGCGGATGGGGCTATCGGCCCGGGGCTATCACCGGGTGCTGAAGGTGGCCCGCACCATCGCCGATCTGGCCAACAGCGACGGGCTCAACGCCACTCACCTGGGGGAGGCCCTGGGTTACCGCTTCGCGCGGTGAGGGCCCCGGCCAGCCCCGGGCGCGGCGTCGAGCCGCCCCTATCGGCCCCCTTCGGAATCCCTCTCGACGGCCCCCGGGGCATCCGCTTCGACATCGGGCCAGTGGACGCGGACCACCTGCAACTTCCTGCGCCAGGCCTCCGCGTCACCGTAGTCGAGAAAATACTGGGTCCGGTGATGGGCCCCGCGGGTTCGCCGGGCGTGCTTGATGGGACACCAGAACTGTTCAGTGCGCGCGGTGACCTCCCGGGCATAGGCCATCAGCCCGTTGGCATAGCTGCAGTAGACACAGTTGAGTTTTTCGATGGCATTGAGATAACCCAGACGGTGCCTGTCCATGGCCAGGTACTCCCCCCGTCGCACCCGGGGGATGCGGTAGATCCTGAAGCAGATCTGCTGATAGACGGTTATCGACAGATCGAGCACCAACAGGGGCATGATCATGCCGTAGATCAGCGGCGCGGATAGCAGGTAAGCCAGGGGGGTCTCCCGCACATAGCGCCACAGGCCGGTGCGCTGACGGCGCTGCATACGGCGCGCCTGCTTCTCGAACACAACCTTGCCGCGGCGAATGGAGTATTGGAACTGGGCGCGCTTTTCCTCCAGCAGGCGGTCGAATTCCCTCTCCAGGTCCTGCTGCACAGGGCGCATGCGCTCGAGAAGAAGATCGATGGTGGGTCTGTCATTCATGGAGCACCTCCCCGTCTGGCGCGGCCTGGGTCCGCGCCCCGGAACGGGAACGGAGAGGCCGAGCTTACAGCAGTTGCCCCGCACCCGCCCGCCAACCCGTCACCCGGGGACCTGCCCCTGGCTCCGATCAGCCCTTGCGGACGTTCCCTGGCCGGACCATAATACTGTACATACATACAGTATCAGGAGGTATCCAATGCGCGCCACCCAGCCCCGGGCCGGGTTCCCTCGCCCCACCAGACACCCCTTGGCCCCACGGCGAGGCGCCGGCCCTGCCACTGACAACAGCATTGATCTGGATGCCCTGCTGGGTCGCGGCGCGGTGGCGACCTTTCAGTACAGGGTTGCCGGGGATGCCATGGGCGCTGCGGGGATTCTTGACGGGGACATCCTGCTCGTCGACCGGGCCCTGCGCCCACGGCACGGCGACATGGTGGTGGCCGCGTTCCGGGGCGAACTGATCTGCGCAATCACCGACCTCCACCGCCAGCGCCTGCTGTCCGCCAGCCGCGACCAGCCCCCCATTGCCCTGGAGGGTGCCAGCGGCGCCGTTATCGAGGGCGTGGTCACCAGCTCCGTGAGGAGGCACCGGTGTTTGCGCTGATCGATTGCCACGATTTTCACGCCAGCTGTGAACGGATATTCCGCCCCGACCTGCGGGGCAGGCCGCTGGTGGTGGTGGCCGACAACGGGCAGATCATTGCCCGCTCGGCGGAGGCCCGCGCCCTCGGCATCCCCGATCGAGCGCGCGCCGCCGGCATCGAACACCGCCTGCGCCGCCACGGGGTCGCGGTTCTCGATGCCGACCATCAACTCTACGGCGACCTCTTCCGGCGGGTAATGGCGAGCCTCCACAGCCTCCACGGAACCTTCGAGGTGGCCGGCCTCGACCGGCTGTTCGTGGCCCTTGACGGCGGCGACCCGGTGGCCGAGGCCCAACAGATTCGCCAAACCCTGTGGCGCGCCCTCCGTATCCCCAGCGCCATCGGTATCGGGCCGACCCGCACCCTCGCCCGTCTCGCCACCCGTCTGGCGCGGCAGGCCCCGGCCTGCGAGGGGGTCTGCCTGCTCGATGGGGAGTACAAGTGGCGCTGGCTGCTGGCAAGAACCCCGATCCGGCAGCTGCCGGGCATCGGCCCCGACGAGGCCGCGCCCCTGGCCGCCGTCGGCATTCACAGCGCCCTCGACCTCGCATTGGCCGAGGGCCACCGCTTGCGCCACCCTGGAAGTCGCAGGCTCGCGTCCCTCATCGAAGAACTCAACGGCCGCCCCGGCCTGGCCCTCGGTGAGATGCCGGACAGCCGGTGGCGGATCCACCGCACCGAGGCCCGGCCCCTCCGGGCCCGATCCGCGGTGGCCCTGGAGGAAGCGGTGGCCCACCAGGCCTCAGGAGCGGCGGCGACACTCGCCGCCCGCCACCAGCGGGCGGGGGCGGTCCACGTCTTCGTCCACCCCGCCCCCGGAGAAACCTGGCCACCTTGCGCCAGCGCCCTGGCCCGGCTGCCAGGCCCCGGCAATGACCCGGGCGCCATTGTCGCCGTCGCCCGCCAACTGGCCGGGGGGCTGTTTCAACCGGGGAAGGGATCCTGCATGGTGGGGGCGGGACTGCTGGACATTGTCGACGGGGAATACAGGGGGGTCGATGGGGCATGCAAGGGGATCGACGGCGGCCACGGCCAACGCCTGGGTCTGGCACGCGCCCCGGGTCACCGCCGCACCGCCGGCGGAGACAGGATGGTGAGCGCCCGGGCGCGCTAACGGGGCGAGCACCGGGGGAAGCACCCCCGGCGCCGCCACGGCAGGTCACTTCTCGACGAAGGCCCGCTCGATCACATAGTGGCCGAGTTCCCCCGCGCGGGTCTCGCGGAAGCCCGCGCCGTCCAGCTGCTCGCACAGATCCTTGAGCATCGCCGGGCTGCCGCACAGCATGAAGCGGTCATCGGCGAGGTTAGGTGCCGGCAGGCCGATGTCATTGAACAGCTTGCCGCTGCCCATCAGGTCGGTGATGCGGCCGGTGTTGCGAAACGCCTCGCGGGTCACCGTGGGGTAGTAGATCAACTTCTCCGCCGCCATCTCGCCGAAATACTCGTTGTTGGGCAGGTGGTCGCGGATCACTTCCTGGTAGGCCAGCTCCTCCACGTAGCGGCATCCGTGCACCAGAATCACCCTGTCGAAATTGTCGTACACCTCCGGGTCCTTGATGACGCTGAGGAACGGCGCAAGGCCGGTGCCGGTGCCCAGCAGGTAGAGGTTGCGGCCGGGGAGCAGGTGATCCACCGTCAGGGTGCCGGTGGACTTGCGGCCCACCAGCACCTCGTCGCCCACCTTCAGGTGCTGCAGTTTCGAGGTCAGCGGGCCATCCGCCACCTTGATGCTGAAGAACTCCAGCTCGCTCTCGTAGTTGGCGCTGGCGATGCTGTAGGCCCGAAGCAGGGGCTTGCCGTCGTCCTCCAGGCCCACCATGGTGAAGTGGCCGTTGCGGAAGCGGAAGCCGGGATCGCGGGTGGTGGTGAAGCTGAACAGGGTGTCGGTCCAGTGGTGGACGCTGGTGACCTGTTCGCGCATCAGATTGCTCATGACTTCTCCTGGTGGTGGCTCCGGGGGGCGCCCGGGTGACAACATGGCGCCACTGTAGACGCCCCCTTGTTATCGGCAAAACGACTAATATTGATTGCGCTAATCGGTTTTTTGGGTAAATACTGTCCGCCGACCACGGAGGCCCAGCCATGAAATACACCCTGCGCCAGCTCGAAGTATTCCTCGCCACCGCCCACACCGAGAACATCAGCCGCGCCGCGGACCAGCTGGCCATGTCCCAGTCCGCGGCCAGCAGCGCCCTCAAGGACCTGGAGCAACAGTTCGATATCCAGCTGTTCGACCGGGTGGGCAAGAGCCTGCAGCTGAATGAGCTTGGCCGCCTGCTGCAACCCCGGGCCGAGGAGCTGCTGGCGCGGGCCCGGGAGCTGGAAGTGGCCATGGGCCGCCACAGCCAGAGCGGGCCCCTGAAGGTGGGGGCCACCCTGTCCATCGGCAACTACCTGGCGGTCAGGCTGATGGCCCGCTACATGGAGGAGCCGGGGGCGCGGGTATCACTGGAGGTGGCCAACACCGCCACCGTGGTGGACAAGGTGCGCCACTTCGACCTGGATATCGGCCTGATCGAGGGGGAGATCAACCACCCCGACCTGGAGGTGACCCGCTGGCGGGACGACGAGCTGGTGGTGTTCTGCGCCCCGGATCATCCCCTGGCGGGCAAGAAGCGCCTCGACGACGGCGACCTGCTGGCCGCCACCTGGATCGTGCGGGAATCCGGCTCCGGCACCCGCCAGACCTTCGACCGGGCCCTCCACGGGCTGCTGCCGGCGCTGCACATCCTGCTGGAATTGCAGCACACCGAAGCCATCAAGCGGGCGGTGGAGGCGGGCCTCGGCATCGGCTGCCTGTCGCGGATCACCCTGGTGGAAGCCTTTGCCCGGGGCAGTCTCGTGCCCCTCGCGGTGCCCGGGCGGGATTTTCACCGCTATCTGTACTTCATCATCCACCGGGAGAAATACCGGGGCGCGGGCCTTCAGCGCTGGCTGGATATCTGCCACGAGCTGCCCTGATGGCTGACGGGGGGCGCCGCCGGGGGGGAATCCTCAGTCGGCGACTTCGCGGCTGACGATATCGCTCAAATCGAGGCCCTTGGCCTTGGCCTGGCGCAGCCAGCGCTTGCGGGCCAGGGCCTGCATGTTGTCGGTGTCGTCGGACTCATCGACGATGTCGGTGCCGAGGATGGTCTCGATGATGTCCTCGAGGGTGATGATGCCGAGCACGCTGCCAAACTCATCCACCACCAGGGCGATGTGCTCCCGGGTCTCGAGGAACTGGTTGAACAGCTTGGTGATGGGCAGGGACTCGAGCACCACGGTGATGTCCCGGAGAATGGTCTTCAGGGGTTCGCCGCCCCGCCCGCGAATGTGGGCGGCGAGCAGCTCGTCCTTGAGGAAGTAGCCGCAGATCTGGTCGCTGTTGCCGTTCTGGTAGAGGGGGATCCGCGAAAACGGCAGCACCGGCTGGCTGTTGAAATACTCGGCGATGGTGGTGTCCTCCGACGCCCGGTGGACCACGGTGCGGGGGGTCATGATGCTCTTCGCCAGCACGGTGTCGAAGGCCAGCATGCTTTTCAGCATCTGGGAGTGGGCGGGCTCGAACACCCCCTCCTCGGCCCCGATCTCGGTCATGGCGAGAAAGTCGGAGCGGGAAAAGAGGCTCGCCTCGCCGCTCGCCTTGAAGCGGTGGGTGGCGAACTGGCACAGCCACACCAGGGGAAACAACAGCCAGGTGATGATCCGCAGGCAATACACGGTAAAGCCCACCAGGCCCTGCCAGTGGGTGGCGCCGATGGTCTTGGGGATGATCTCGGAAAAGATCAGGATAACGATGGTGGTGCCGGCGGGAACGACCACCTTGGTGATCAGCGGTGCGGTGCCGGCCCAGATGATCGCCGCCTGCTCACCCACACCGATGGCCCCCACGGTGTGGGCGATGGTGTTGAGGGTGAGGATGGCCGCCAGGGGCCTGTCGATGTTTTCCTTGAAGGCCTTGAGTTGCAAACCCACCTCGGAGCCCTCCCGCAGCCTGATCTGGGCGTAGGAGGGGGTAATGCTGAGGAGGACGGATTCCCACAGGGAACAGAGAAACGACAGCAGGGTCGCCAGAAGCAAAAACAGGAACAGGGTGGATAACATGCGGCGGGGGTGGTGGCCAGGGGGCTACAGTGTAACCGGATGGCGGACCCGGTCAATCGCGGCCCTGGCTCTCCATCATCCAGCTGGCGAGCAGGAAGAGAATCCGCGCCCCCACGTTGCCGTCCCACTCGTTGTCCGGGTTGCCCGGGTCCGGGCACACCTCGCACAGGTCGAAGCCAACGATCCGCCGGCCACTGTTGACCAAGGCGGCGATCAGGTAGCGGGCCTGATCGAATTCGAGCCCCCCCGCCACCGGGGTGCCGGTATGGGGGCACAGGTCCGGGCGCAGACCGTCGATATCGAAGGACACATGCACATTGGCGGGCAGCGCGGCGACGATGTCGGCGGCGATCGCGGCGTAGGGTTTGCCGCCGTAGAGGGCGTCCTTGATGTCCTCGTCGTAGAACACCGCGATGCGCGGGTCCGCTTCGGCGAGCTGGCACTCCTCCGCGCTGAAATCCCGGATGCCCACCTGCACCAGCCGCCGGGGCGCCACCGGCAGGTTCATCACATTGTGGAAGATGGACGCGTGGGAGAAGCGAAAGCCCTGGTAGCCGTCCCGCAGGTCGTGGTGGGCGTCGATATGGAGTACCCCCAGCTCGCCCCGGTATTTTTCCGCCAGGTGGCGGATGAGGCCATAGGGACTGGAGTGATCCCCACCCACCAGGGCCACCACCTTGCCGGCGGCATCCAGCTCCCGACTCCATTGGTATACCAGGTCGTTGACCCGCTGCGAGGCGGTGTTGACATCCGCCAGCGCCGCGACCAGGTCGGGGCGGCCGGCCAGGCTGCCCGTCTCCTCCAGATGGGCCTGAATGGCTTCCGCCACCGGCTTGTAACGGCCGTTGAGCTCGGCGATCTCGGCATCCTCCGCCAGCAGGTGGAAGCCCTGGCGGTAGTGATCCGCCAGGTTGCGCAGGTGGAGATCGAGCTGGGGGCTGGCGCGGCGGATTGCCTCCGGCCCCCGGGAGGTGCCGTTGCCGTAGGAGGTGGTGACTTCCCAGGGCACCGGGATGATCGCCAGCCGGGCGGTGTCGAGACGGGTGGCGATGCCGAACAGGCCGGCATCGGCGGATCCGGTGAGGGAAGGGTCGAAATCGGGTGAGTCAGCAGCGTTCATGACAAGGGGCGCGGGCGGTGGCGGGGCCGCCATTCTAGCAGCGTTCGTCCCGCCGCGCGGCGCCGGGGCGCGCTCACAAGGTCTGCCAATCGGGCTATACTCAGCGGCCCCCGCGGGGCCGACCCGCCCACCCTGACCGATGAGCGCCATGACCCGATACCTGACCGCAGCCCTGATCGTTATTTGCCAAAGCCAGGCGGCCAACGCCGGGTTGATCCAGTATTTCAAGGAAGAGGACGGCAGCACCAACTGGCAGTATGTGGCCAATTTTTCGAGCAGCCTGCTGATCCTGCTGCTGTCCATCGCCCTCATCAAGTTGTTCTTCACCCACCGCCAGGTGCGGCGCTCCAATCGCGCCCTGAAGGCGATCCGCAACGACCTGGAGATCCGCGTCAAGGAGCGCACCGCCACCCTCAACGAATCCAACCAGCTGCTCAAGGAAACCAACCAGCTGCTGGAAACCGAGGTCAAGGAGCACCGCGAGACCGCCAACCGCCTGCGGGCCTCGGAGGCCTATGTGGGCAACATTCTCGCCTCCATGCCACTGATGCTGGTGGGCCTCAAGGCCGACGGCGAGATCACCCACTGGAACAAGCGCGCCGAAGAAATCGCCGCGGTGCCCGCCGCCCGCGCCATCGGCGGCAACCTGTGGGAGATCTACCCGGCCATCACCGTATCCCCGGACCAGATCGCCAAGGCCCTGGCGGACAACAAGCCCATCACCATCAAGCACAGCCAGCGGGGCCGCTACCATTTCGACATCATCATCTACCCACTGGCGGAGCAGATGGAGCCCGGGGTGGTAATCCTCATCGACGACGTCACCCAACGGGTGCTCACCGAGAACATGCTGATCCAGCGGGACAAGATGTCGTCCCTGGGGGAGCTGGCCTCCACCATGGCCCACGACATCAACACCCCCCTGGCGGCGCTGATCGACGATGTGCGCACCGCCCGGGAGCTGGTCAACGGCAACGGTTCCGCCGCCGATGGCGACACCGTTGCCCAGCTCAACCGCATCCTCGGGGACGCCGCCGAAAAGGGCCAGCAGGCCTCCGCGGTGATCGCCAACCTGCTCACCTTCGCCGGCGCCGGGGGCGACGAGAAGCACCCGGAGGATGTGGCGGAGATCATGGAACACAGCCTCAGCCTCGCCGCCGACGTCATCTCGGTGCCCGGCAAACTGCGCTTTCGCGACATCGCCATCGAGCGGGACATCGAGCCCGGCCTGCCCTCCATCCCCTGCTACCGCTCCGAGTTGCAGCAGGTGTTCCTGAGCCTCCTGCGCCACGCCTGCCACGCCCTCGGCGATCTGGATCGCCCAGGCCACGTGCCCACCATCCGGGTCGAGGTCAAGGAGTGCTACGACGCCCTGTGGATCAAGATCTCCCACAACGGCCGGGGCCTGACCTACGACGAACAGAAGTACATCTTCGAGCCGTTCTTCAACAGCCCCACCGACCACCACTACGACGCCAGCAAGCGCCTGTCGTTTTCGTACTTCATCATCACCGAGCACCACAAGGGCCAGATGGCGGTGACCTCCGACGTCAACGTGGGCACCACCTTCCACATGCAGATTCAACTGAGCTGAGGAGCCAGGGAATTGCCTTGCAATCCCGTCGCGCCGGCGACAATATAAACATTTTTGACTGTTTTATTTGATTGCCGGAGCCGCCATGACCCAACCGCTTCCCTCCTTCCGCCTCGTCGCCCCGCCCCATATCCTGGTGAACAACGCAGGGGTCAGCGACACCCGGGGCGCCCTCGACTACGGCTGCGCCTATTCGGCCCTATAAAATCACCCGTAGGGCCGAAGAGCGCAGCGTCATCGGCTGCAAACCCGCCACGGCACGGCACCCTCGGCGGATGACGGCTTCGCCTATGCCGCCCTACAAAACCACCCGTAGGGCCGAAGAGCGCAGCGTCATCGGCCACAAACCCGCCACGGCACGGCACCCTCGGCGGATGACGGCTTCGCCTTTTCCGCCCTACAAAATCACCCGCAGGGCCGAAGAGCGCAGCGTCATCGGCCGCAAACCCGCCACGGCACGGCACCTTCGGCGGATGACGGCTTCGCCTGTTCCGCCCTACAAAACCACCCGCAGGGCCGAAGAGCGCAGCGTTATCGGCCAAGGACCCAGCGGGGAACGGCATGCCCGGGATTGGCACCAGGGCCTCGACAGGATTCAGTAGGGTACTTATAGTTAGCACTCTATCTGTTGTCGGAGACATCCCCTGAACAGCCCCGAACCAACCCACCCACCCCTCGGCCGGCTGCTCTACGAGATCGCCCGCATCTGGCGCGGACGGATCGACAGCAGCCTGCAGCGCTTCGGCCTCAGCCGCGCCAAGTGGGATGTGATCCTCGCCCTCGACACCCCCGACAGCGAGGGTCTGACGCAGCGGGATCTTGCCCGCCAGTGCGGCGTCGAGCCCCCCACCATGGCATCCCTGCTCGACCGCATGGAGAACGAGGGCTGGGTAGTGCGCCGGGTGTGCTCCGGCGACCGGCGCGCCAAGCGCACCGAGCTCACCCCCAAGGCCCGGGCCATCCGCGCCGAGATCCGCGCCCTGTCCATGGCGGTGGAGCAGGAGGTGTTCGCCAATCTCCCCGCGGCCACCTACGGGGACATCCAGCGGGGCCTGATGCAGCTGCGGGATGCCCTGGAGAAATCCGCGCAGGGCAACAGGGAGCAGGAGGTCGAATGAAACCCTGGAAATGGCTGGTGCTGATCGCCGCCACCGCCGCCGGCCTCGGCGCCGTCGCGCTCTACTCCCACTACGAGACCCTTTACCCCTCCACCGACAACGCCTACGTGGACGCCACCGCCATCCGCATCTCGACCCAGATCGACGGCCCGGTGGAGGCGGTGCCGGTGCGCAGCCAGCAGGCGGTGAAACGGGGCGACGTGCTGCTTCACATCGACCCCACGCCCCACCGCGCCGCCGCGCGCCAGGCGGAGGCGGAACTGGCCCTGGCGCGCCGCCAGGTGGCGGAGAACCGCGCCGAGCTGGCCAGCGCCGAGGCGGACCTGGAGGATGCCCGGGTACACCTCGACAACGCCCGGGACCAGCTCGCCAGGCTGCGCACCCTTAAGCGTCAGTCCTACTCCTCCGCCCAGCAGACCGAGGACGCCCAGGCCACCTTCGAGCGCGCCCGGGCAACCTTGCGGGTGCGGGAAGCGCAGCGGGAGAAGGCCCGGGCGCGGCTCACCAATGGTGAGTCCCCGGATGACCTGCTGGTACTGGCGGCCCAGGCCCACCTCGACCAGGCGCGCTGGTCCCTGGCTCGCACCCAGGTGAGCGCCCCCTGCGACGGCACCCTGGAATCCGTCGCCGTCCACGCCGGGGAAACCGTCAAGGCCCACCAGCCGGCGATGGTGCTGGTGTGCACCGACCGCTTCTGGATCGAGGCCAATTTCAAGGAAACCCAGCTGGCCCGCATCCGCCCCGGCCAGCCGGTGGATATCGCCCTGGACATGTACCCGGGTGAATCCTTCGCCGGGGTGGTGGAAAGCATCAGCCCAGCCAGCGGCACGGCCTTTTCCCTGCTGCCCCCGGAAAACGCCACAGGCAACTGGGTCAAGACCACCCAGCGCATCCCGGTCAAGATACGGGTTACCGAGAACCCCGGCCGGCATCCCCTGCGGGTGGGGGCGAGCAGCGCGGTGAGCATCGACACCCGCGGCGTCAGCGGGGACTCGTGAGCGCCCTGCGCGCCGCCTCCATGGAGGCGGTCAGCCCCCGGCAGCGGACGGTGATCACCCTGGTGGTGATGGTCAGCACCATCATGCAGCTGCTCGACACCACCATCGTCAACGTGGCTCTGCCCCACATGAAGGGCCAGCTGGGGGCGAGCCCCGAGCAGATCAGCTGGGTGCTCACCAGCTACGTGGTGGCATCGAGCATCTTCATGCCCCTCACCGGTTTTTTCAGCGACCGCATCGGCCTGCGCGCCTACCTGCTGGTGTCCATCGCCGGCTTCACCCTCACCTCGGCCCTGTGCGGCCTCGCCACCACCCTCGATCAGATCGTGCTGTTCCGGATTCTCCAGGGCATTCTCGGCGCGGCCCTGGTACCGCTGTCACAGATGATCCTGATCCGCCTCTACCCCATCGAGGAGCGCGGCCGCGCCATGGCCATCTGGGGCGTGGGCATCATGGCCGGCCCCATCCTCGGGCCCAGCCTCGGGGGCTGGCTCACCGAGAGCTGGAGCTGGCACTGGACGTTCTTCATCAATGTGCCCATCGGCATCCTGATCTGGCTCCTCGCCTGGGCGACCCTGCCCTCCACCAGCACCCGGGAGCGGCGCATGGACTGGACCGGCTTCGCCCTGATGGCGATAGCGGTGGCGGGCCTGCAGCTGATCCTCGATCTCGGCGAGCGCCACGACTGGCTCGACTCCAACCTGATCCGCTCGTTGCTGGTGGTGAGCCTCGCGGGCCTTGCCGGCTTCGTCTGGCACGGCCTCGGCAAAGGGGAGGACCCGCTCTTCGACCTGGGTATCTTCCGCGACCGCAACTTCGTCGCCGCGGTGCTGCTGATCACCACCATGACCCTCGGCTTCTACGGCGCCACCCTGCTGGTGCCGCTGATGCTGGTGGGGTCCCTGGGCTTCAGCCCGATGGTGACCGGCTTCCTGCTGGCGCCCCGGGGATTTACCACCATCATCTCGTCCCTCCTGGCGGGGCGCCTGATGGGCCATGTCGACGGCCGCCTGCTGGTGGCGGCGGGTACCCTCATCATCGCCGCCGGAAGCTACCCCATGACCGGTTACAACCTCGACACCACGCCCGTTCAGGTGATGATCCCCGGGATGATCCAGGGCCTCGGCCTCGGCCTCATCTTCGTGCCCCTGTCCACCATGGCGTACCGCACCCTCGCTGCCCACCGGGTGCCCGAGGCCACAGGGGTGTTCAGCCTGATCCGCTCCATGGGCGGCAGTGTCGGCATCGCGATACTCTCCGCCTTCACCGCCCGCCACGCCCAGATGGCCTGGAGCCAGCTGCGGGGCGGGGTCCAGGACACCGCCCCCGCCCTGCGGGACTGGCAACTGGCGAGCGGCCTGGACAGCGAGGGGGGCGAGAGCTGGCGGGTGCTCGCCGGGCTGGTGGAACAGCAAGGCCAGATGGTGGCCTATGTGGACGCCTTTCAGTTCATTCTCGTTGTTTTCCTGCTGATGCTGCCGCTGTTGCTGGTGTTCAGGCTGCCGCCACGGGACGGCACCCGGGGCGCCGCCCCCGGCCCGGCACTGGACAGTCATTGAGCAGGGCGCAGCCTCGCCGCCGAGCAATCGGCGGCCGGCAACTGAAGCCAAGTTGAAATATCAACCCCTTGTCTTTGAGTTTATTGATTTTTTGTTCTTAAAAAGTTCGAAATTCGGCTTGCGGCGGGAAAACCGAGCAGCTATCTTAGCCCTGTGGCTCAAGATTCATTGAGGCTGTCCGCAACCCGTCCCCGGAAAGAACACACCAACGATGATCAAACAGATCGCCTACTGCCTGCTGTTGACCAGCCCCCTCGCGGCCCTCGCCGCCGCGGATACCCACACCGTGGCCCGGGGCGAGACCCTCTACAGCATCGCCACTCGCCACCACACCAGCGTGGACCAGATCCTCCGCCACAACAGCCTGCGCTCGGCCACCATCCATCCCGGCCAGAAGCTCAGCATTCCCGGCAGCGGCGGTGACAGCGGCGGCGCCGCAGCCGCCGTCCCCGGCTTCAGCGAGGGCAGCACCTACCTGGTGCGCCGCGGCGACTCCCTGTCGTCCATCGCCAGCCGCCACGGCACCACCGTCGAGGCCCTGCGCCAGCGCAACCAGCTGCGCAGCCATATGCTGATGCCCGGCCAGGCCCTGCAGGTGCCCGGCGGCCGCGCCGCCGCCAGTGCCGCGGCCCCCATGGCCACCGCCGCTACCCACACGATCCGCCGGGGCGAGACCCTCTCCGCCATCGCCAGCCGCCACCGAATTTCCGTCGCCGCCCTCGCCCGCCACAACAACCTCTCCACCCGCGCCACCATCCACGCCGGCCAGACCCTGCGCATCCCGGGGGCGTCCCAGGTGGCCCGCGCGCCCGCCGTCGAGCGGGGTGGCAATCCCATGGCCGCCGGCAACAACCTGCGGCTCGAATCCAACAGCGTCATCGTGGTGGATGCCCTGAGCGGCAAGACCCTCTACGAAAAGAACGCCGACGCGGTGAAACCCATCGCCTCCATCACCAAACTGATGACCGCCATGGTGGTGCTCGACGCCAACCTGCCCATGGGCGAGGAGCTGGTCATCGACAAGGGCGACATCGATTACCTCAAGGGCACCTCGTCGCGCCTGCCCATGGGTACCCGCCTCACCCGCCGCGAGATGCTGCGCCTGGCGCTGATGTCCTCCGAGAACCGCGCCGCCTCCGCCCTCGCCCGCTACTACCCGGGGGGCAAGGCCGCCTTCATCGATGCCATGAACCGCAAGGCCAGCAACCTGGGCATGAACCGCACCACCTTCGCCGACTCCACCGGCCTCACCCCGCGGAACGTCTCCACCGCCGGGGATCTGGTGAAGATGGTGGCCGCCGCCAGCAACTACCCGCTGATCCGCGAATTCACCACGACCGACGGCCAGCAGATCACCGTGCGGCCGGCGTCGTACCGGCTGCAGTACATCAACAGCAACCCCCTGGTGCGCAAGGGCGCCTGGGATATCGCCGTGAGCAAGACCGGCTACATCAACGAGGCGGGCCGCTGCCTGGTGATGAAGGCGCCGGTGGCGAACCGCCCGGCGTACATGGTGTTCCTGCAATCCTCCGGCAAATACTCCCCCATGGGGGACGCCAGCCGGGTCAAGACCTGGATCGAATCCGGCGCCTCCGGCATCAACATCGCCTCCCTCTGAGTACCGCGGGAAGGGTCGGCCCCGCCGCCCCTTCCCGCCAATCCCGGCGCCACCCCCAGCCGCCCGCGACGGGCTCTCGCACAGTGCCTTAAAACGTGCTTGAATCGCTCCCTCGACAATTCCTATAACAGAGGTGAAGACAGTGGAGATTCGCGACGTGATCGTGGTCGGTTCCGGCGGCGCCGGCCTCACCACGGCGGTGGTGGCCGCCTGCGAGGGGCTGGATGTGCTGGTGGCGGAAAAGGGCGACTGTTTCGGCGGCACCACCGCCCTGTCCGGCGGCGGCATCTGGGTGCCGGGCAGCAGCGCGAGCGTGCGGGCCGGCTTTCGCGACAGCCGGGAGGCGGCGCGGGGCTATGTGCAACGGGTGGTGGGGCCAGGGCTCGACCTTGCCCAGCTCGACGCCTTCCTCGACGCGGCGCCCCGGATGGTGGACTACCTGAAGGCCCGCACGGCGGTGAAATTCGACCTCCAGCCGGGCTTTCCCGACTGGTCCCCCGACCTCCCGGGCGCCGCGGACGACGGCCGCCTCCTCAGCCCCGCCGAGTACGACGGCCGGGAGCTGGGGGAGTATTTCCCCCGCCTCAAAAGCCCCCTCTCGGAATTCAACGCCCCCGGCGGCTTCATGGTGGGCATCAACGACATGCCCCACATCGCCAACGTGACCCGCTCCTTCGCCTCCTTCCGCCACATGGCGGGGCTGCTGGCGCGCTTTGCGGTGGATCGCCTGCGCTACCCCCGGGGCACCCGCCTTACCATGGGCAACGCCCTGGCGGCGCGCCTGTTGCGCTCCGCCCTGGATGCCGGGGTGACCCTGTGGCACGGCTCCCCGGCAGTGGATCTCCTGCGCGAGGGCGGGCGCGTCACGGGGGTGGTGATCGAGCGGGACGGCCAGCGGGTTCCGGTGCGGGCGCGGCGCGGCGTGATGCTGGCCAGCGGCGGCTTCTCCGCCAACCCGGAGATGCGCGCCCGTTTCATCCCCTTCGCCGAGCACCATGTCTCCCTGGTGCCGGAGACCAACACCGGCGACGGCATCAACCTCGCCCTCGCCGCCGGCGCGGTGATGGAGACGGACAACGTCTGCAACGGCGCCTGGACGGTGATGTCCCTGGCCCGGGAGGCGGACGGCCGGGTGATCAAGTTCCCCCATATTTTCCTCGACCGCTCCAAACCCGGCTGCATCGCCGTCAACCGGGAGGGCCGGCGCTTCACCGACGAGGCCACCCTCGACATGGTCAAGGACATGCACGCCACCGGCTCGGTGCCCGCCCACCTGGTGTGCGACCACCGCTTCATCAGGAAATACGGCCTGGGGATGGTCAAGCCGGGCGGGCTCGGCCTCAGGAAGTGGATCGCCAACGGCTACATCATCACCGCGCCGACCCTGCGGGAACTCGCCGCCCTGATCGACTGCGACCCCGCCAACCTCGAGGACAGCGCGGCGCGCATGACCCGCTACGCCGCCGAGGGCCACGACCCTGACTTCGGCAAGGGGGGCAACGCCTCGGACCGATCCATGGGGGACCCCAACCACGGCCCCAATCCCTGCCTGGGGCCAGTGGAGACACCGCCCTTCTACGCGGTGCGGATCCTCCCCGGCGACTCCACCACCACCCTGGGGCTGCGGGTGGACGCCCGGGCCCGGGTGCTCGACGGCGCCGGCGCCCCCATTCCAGGGCTCTACGCGGCGGGACTCGACATGAACTCCCTGTGGCGCGGCGCGCCCCCCGCCAACGGCGGCAACAACACCCTGTCCCTGACCTTTGGCTACCTGGCGGCGCTGGACATGGCCGCCAGCCCCGAAGGCTGAGCCAGCGCCTCAGGGCCCGGGTGGGGATGTCTCATCCCGGGCGCCGGCCTCGGTGCGGGGATCGAGCTCGAACAACGCCGGCGAGGTGACCGAAATGGGCTGGAACGGCCCGGTCTCGTCGTGCACCGGCAGCACATGGGTGCGGCGCCGCACGGCGATACCGGCGGCGAAGCCGGCAAGGCACAGGGCCGCGAAGGCGTAGAGCCCACCCGGCCCAAGCAGCGCCATCAGCACCGACCCCAGGGGCGCGCCGAGGGCCGACCCCGCCCCGAAGGTGAGCAGAAACCCGCTGCCCACCATGACGAATTCGTCCGGCCTGGCGCTGTCCGTGGCGTGGGCGAGGCAGATGGCGTAGAGGGTCATCACCATCCCGCCCCACAGCAGGGCCATCACCGTCAATGCCGGCGCGTCTCCGGGGGCCAGGGCCAGCAGCAGGGACAGCAGCGCCCCCGTGAGGGTGGTGCCGAGCAGCACCAGGCGCCGGTCGTAGTGATCCGACAGCCGCCCCAGGGGCAGTTGCAGCAACGCGCCGCCGAGAATCGGCGCGCTCATGAACAGGCTCAACTGAACGGTGTCGAGCCCCATGCCGCTGGCGTAGAGCGGCCCCAGGGTCCAGAAGGCCCCCGTCACCAGGCCGCTGACCACCGCCCCGCCCATGCCCACGTGGGACAGGCGCCACAGGTGCCGCAGATCGAGGCGCACCGTCGCCATGGGCGCCGGGGCCAGGGTCACCGTGAGCCCCACCGGCACGATGGCGAGGGACAGCAACACCGCCGCGAGGCCGAACAACACCGGCCCCGCGGGATCGGCGAAGTTGAGGGCCTGCTGGCCCACCATGATCATGGTCAGGTTGATGACCGTGTAGGCCGACAGCAGGGTGCCCCGGGTCTCCCGGGTGGCGCGGTCGTTGAGCCAGCTCTCGATCACCATGTAAAGACCGGAGATGCAGGCCCCCACCCAAAAACGCAGCACCAGCCAGGGGCCGAAGTGGGGAAACATCTGGAACAACAGCACCAGCGCCGAGAACACCGAGCACAGCACCGCGAAGGCGCGGATATGCCCCACCCGCCCCACGATATGGGGGGTCAGCAGGCAGCCCAGCACGAATCCCACGAAATAGGTGGAGCCGGTGAGGCCGATCTCGGTGGGGGTGAACCCCGCGATCCCGGCCCGCAGGGGCAGCAGGGTCAACATCAAGCCATGGCCCACCAGCAGCAGGGCATTGGACAACAGCAGGGCGGCGAGGGGTAGCAACAGGCGTCTCATGGCGGAGCGGGAAAACCTTGGGGCGTGGATGGCAAGGGCGTGGCGCGGGGCGGGGCGAACCGTCGGAACGGGATGATACCCGCGCCACCCGGCCATTGCGAGCCGAGGCACCCACCGGCCTCGCCCTGCCATGCCGGCTTCGCTAGAATGCGCGCCACGCAATCAACTCCCCGACGAGGTGTGCACGGATGGAACGACTGTTCGAAAAGGCGATGTACTCAGCCCGCTGGTTGCTGGCGCCGATCTACCTGGGCCTCAGCCTGACCCTGCTGGCCCTCGGCATCAAGTTCTTCACGGAGCTGTACCACACACTCCCCAAGATCCTCAGCATCTCGGAGATGGAGCTGATCCTGGTGGTGCTGTCCCTGGTGGATATCTCCCTGGTGGGGGGGCTGATCGTGATGGTGATGTTCTCGGGCTACGAGAACTTCGTCTCCCGCCTCGACCTGGACGAGGGGGAGGACAAGCTCAACTGGCTCGGCAAGCTCGACACCGCCAGCCTCAAGAACAAGGTGGCCGCCTCCATCGTCGCGATCTCGTCGATCCACCTGCTCAAGGTGTTCATGAACGCCGAGAAGATCGACAACGACAAGATGCTCTGGTACGTGGTGCTGCACATCACCTTCGTGCTGTCGGCGTTCATGATGGGGGTGCTCGACAAGATGACCCGGGGCGATCACTGAGGGCCGCGAGCCCGCGCGGGGGTGGTAAAGGCCTCCCCCGCCGCCCATTCCGACTCTCCCTTCACGCCAGCCGGTAGCAGGGCCTGTACTCCCCCTCCCCCTGCCCCAGCTTCATGCGCTTCTCCCGCACCAGGATCCGCAGCAGCCCGTCGATGGCGGCGAGCAGCGCCGGATCGCCGTGGATGCGGTAGGGGCCGTGCTCCGCCACCTGGCGGATGCCGAAGGCCTTGACGTTGCCCGCCACTATCCCCGAGAACGCCGCCCGCAGCTGGGCGGCGAGCTGGTGGCCCGGCAGGGCGGGGTCGAGATCGAGGGCCGCCATGTTGGCGTGGGTGGGCACGAAGGGGTGTTGCAGGGCCTCGTCGATGCGCAGGCTCCAGTTGAAGTAGTAGGCATCGCTGGTAGCCCTGCGGGCCGCGCGCACCCCCTCCACGGACTCCCGCATCAACTGGGCCACCTGCCCCGGATCGCCGATGAGGATGCGGTAGTGGCTCGCCACCCCATCCCCCAGGCACTGGCGCAGGAAGCGGTCGAGGGTGGCAAAGTAGTCGCGGCAGCACTCGGGCCCGGCGAACACCAGGGGAATCGCCTGGCTGTTGGCCGGGTGCATGAGGATGCTCAGCAGGTAGAAGATCTCCTCCACGGTGCCCACGCCCCCGGGGAACACGATGATGCCGTGGGCGATGCGCACGAAAGCCTCCAGGCGCTTCTCGATGTCCGGCATGATCACCAGCTCGTTGACGATGGCGTTGGGGGATTCCGAGGCGATGATGCCGGGCTCGCTGATACCGATGTAGCGGCCGTCCTTGATCTGCTGCTTGGCGTGGCCCACGGCGGCCCCCTTCATGGGGCCTTTCATGGCGCCGATGCCGCAGCCGGTGACGATGTCCAGGCCCCGAAGCCCCAGCTGGTAGCCCACCTCCTTGGCGTAGTCGTATTCCTCCCGGGGAATGGCGTGGCCGCCCCAGCACACCACCAGGTTGGGGGGCACGTCGGGGCGCACCACCCCGGCGTTGCGGAGGATGCGGAACACGCTGTCGGTGAGCTGGGCCGAGGACTGGGGCTGCTCCTGGCCGCGGCCGAGGATCTTGTAGTCGGTGTAGACGATGTCCCTGAGGGCGGAAAAGATGTGATCCTGGATGCCGCGGATCATGGTGCCGTCGACGAACGACTGGGCGGGGGCGTTGAAGATCTCCAGCTTGAGGCCCCGGGGCTGGGGCACCAGCTGGATGTCGAAATCGGCGTAGGCGGCGAAGATCTGCTCGGCGTCGTCCTTGTTGCTGTCGGTATTGAGAATGGCCAGGGCGCAGTCGCGGAACAGCCGGAACAGATCCCGGCGGCTGGTGGACAGGGCGCCGATCTCCTCCTGGGACAGCAGGTTCAGGGAACGCAGCGGGTGCAGCGTGGCGCGGGCGATCTTATCCATCGAACAACCTTGAAATGACGGGGAATAGGCGCAGTGTAACGGAATGGCGCACCATTCGATGCTAGTCTTGGACGGGACTATCCCAGACAAAGCCGGCCCGACAACACCGGCCCACCACCACAGGGAGCACCATGCTGGAAACCATCGAACAACAGACCCTGGCGGTGCTCGGCACCCTGGTGGCCTACCTGCCAAACCTCCTGGGCGGGGTGCTGGTGGTGGTGGCCGGCTGGCTGCTGGCCCGCTTCCTGCGCCTCGTCATCACCCGCCTGATCCGCACCTTGAATCACCTGCTGGGGCGCCAGCTGCACGGCTCCAGCCTCCAGTTCGTGCGCATCTCGCCGGCGGCGGAACGGCTGGTGGCGGCGCTGGTGTTCTGGATCACCATCCTGGTGTTTCTCACCGTGGCGGTGCGGCTGGTGGGCTTTTCCGGCGCCGCCGGCTGGCTCGACCGGCTGGTGGTGTACCTGCCGTCGCTGCTCGCCGGGGGGCTGATCATCGTCAGCGGCTATGTGCTCGGCACCATCGCCCGCAACCTGGTGAGCCACGGCGCGGCCGCCGCCGACATCGCCGAGGCGCCACTGCTCGGCCATGTGGCCCAGGGGGCGTTCGTGGTGATGGGGCTGGTGATCGGCCTCGGCCAGGTGGGGCTGGACGTCAGCTTCCTGATCATCCTCATCGCCATCGTCCTCGCCGCGATCCTCGGCGGCTTTGCCCTGGCCTTTGGCCTCGGCGCCCGCACCCTGGTGGAGAACCTGGTGGCGGTGCGCCACCTCAAGCAGTTCCTCGCCCCGGGACAGCTGGCGGAGATCGGCGGCATCCGCGGCCAGGTGCTGGAGTTCACCGCCACCGGCGTGGTGCTGGAGACCGCCCAGGGCCGCCGCCTGATCCCCGCCCGGCTGTGCCTCACCGAGGCCTTCGACCTGATCACCCGGGAGGACGCCGATGAGGCCCCATAATCCCCTGAGCCTCGACTTTCTCGCCAGCAAGCCGGAGGCCGCCGCCCGGGTGCTGCAGTCCCTGGAGGCGGAGCAGGCCGCCCGCTACCTCGAAGCAGTGCCGGTGCGCCTGCTCGCCCCCGTGCTGGAGCGCGCCGAGGTGTGGCCGGCGGCGCGGATCCTCGACCAGCTGCCCCTGGAACAGAACGGCGCGGTGTTTCCCCGCCTGCCCTACCCCACGGCGGCGGCCCTGCTGCGCCTCCAACAGCCGGCGCGGCGCGAGGCCCTGCTGGGGGTGCTGCCCGGCCCCCTGGCCCGCGCCCTCGCCTACCCGGACACCACCGTGGGGGCCTGGATGGACATGTCCACCCCCTGCTTCCACCCCGATCTCCCCGCCGGGAGTGCCTGGCCCTGCTGCGCAAGGCCCCCGCCCCCTTCGGCGGCGACCTGGTGGTGGTGGACCAGGGCCACCGGGTGCTCGGCATCCTGCCCCTCGACCGCCTGGTGCGGGAGGCGAACGGCGCCCGGGTGGGAGACCTGATGGACAGCGCCGCCGCCCCCCTGCCGGCGGAAATGAGCCTCGACATGGCGGCGCGGCGGGCGGACTGGCACCGCCACGGGGCGCTCCCGGTGCGCCACGGCAACGGCACCTACCTCGGCACCCTCAGCCGCGCCACCCTCCACGGGGCCCTGGCGCGCCGCCGGCCCGGGGCGGCGGAGCCCCTGGGGGACTCCCTCCCGGCCCACCTCGCCCGGGCCATGGCCAGCACCCTGCGGGGGCTGTTGATGTTCACCGCCAGCGCGCGCCGGCTGCCGCCCGCGGGGGAGCTCGACCGTGGCCGCTGAATCCGCGGCGCCCCCGGGGGACAGCGGCCCGGAGCCGGCACTGCTGCGGGTGGACGAGGCCCTCACCCGACGCTTTCTGCTGGACTATCCCCGGGACGCCGCCCACCGGGTCGAGCGCCTGGCGAGCGCCGAGGTGGCGGCAGTGCTCGCCCGCCAGCCGGTGTACGTGCTGCTGCCCCTGTGGAAATACCTGGTGCCCCAGGCGGCGGCGGAGATCCTCGTCGCCCTGCCCGAGACCCTCGCCCACCAGTTGCTGGCGGAGCTGCCGCCCCAGGATGCGGTGCGGATGCTCGGCCAGCTGGACGAAGCCCCGCGGCATCACCTGCTGGACCCGTTGAACGAGAGCCTGCGCCGCGAGCTGCTCACCCTGATGCACTACCCGGAGAACAGCGCCGGGCGGCTGATGGATACCCGCACCCTGCTGTTTCGCGCCGACATGACCGTGGCCCAGGTGCTCGACACCCTGCGCAAGGCAAGGCTCAAGACCGCCCGGGGCCTGTTCCTGGTGGACGACGGGGGCCGGCTCACCGCCAAGGTCCATCTCCAGGACATCGCCATCGCCGATCCCGGCAAGGCCCTCGGCGATCTGGCCCAGCCGGTCACCGCCCTGGTGACCGCCACCGCCCCCCGGGAGGAGGTCGCGGAGCTGTTCGAGCGCCATCAGCTCTTCGACCTGCCGGTGGTGGACATCAACAACCGCCTGCTCGGCATCATCAACCACGGCGCCCTGGTGCAGGCCTCCCAGGAGGACATGTCCTCCGACGTGCTCGCCATGGTGGGCGCCAGCCGCGAGGAGCGGGCCCTGTCCAGGCCCCTGTTCGCCGTGCGCAAACGCATGCCCTGGCTGCAGATCAACCTGATCACCGCCTTCCTCGCCGCCTCGGTGGTGGGGCTGTTCGAGAGCACCATCGCCCAGTTCACCGCCCTCGCGGTGCTGATGCCGGTGGTGGCGGGACAGGCGGGCAACGCCGGGGCCCAGGCCCTGGCGGTGACCATGCGCGGCCTCGCCCTCAGGGAGATCACCCTGCGCCACTGGTTCCGGGTGATGTTCAAGGAGGTGCGGGTGGGGTTGATGAACGGCCTCTCGGTAGCGCTCAGCTGCGGGCTCGCCGTGTACCTGTGGAGCGGCTCCGTGGGCCTGGTGCTGATCATCTGCTCGGCCATGGTGCTGGCCATGGTGGCGGCGGGTTTCGCCGGGGCGGTGGTACCCATCGCCCTGGTGCGCCTCGGGCAGGATCCGGCCCAGGCATCGTCCATCATCCTCACCACGGTCACCGACATCACCGGTTTTTTTGCCTTTCTCGGCATCGCCACCCTGCTCTCGGGGCTGCTCTGAGTTTGCCCGGGGCGCGGCCACCGGGCCATAATCGGGCCAAGGACCGTTACCGGCAACGAAGTCAGCCATGAAGAAACGCCGGCGTTTTGCCGTCGCCGTCGCCCTGGCGCTGGCCCCAACCCCAGCGCTGCTGCTTGCCACCGACGCCCAGGGCGCCGACCGGGTGCGGGTCGCGGTGAGCGGCGGCGACCGCCCCTTGCGGGACAACGTCCGCGCCCATCTGGGGCTCGGCGAGCTGCCCTGCGACATCCCCGAACTGCAGCTGCGGAGCCGCCTGCGGGGCGCCGACGGGCGCATCTCCGAGGCGCTGCGGGCCCTCGGCCACTACCGCGGCCAGTGGCAAGTGGATAGCGAGCTCGTCGAAGGGAACAGCCCCTGCTGGCGGGTGCGGGTCAGCCTCGAACCGGCGAGC
>Ga0265293_10002477_pt1 | contig 36886 bp, 30 predicted proteins | sample Munlanlewell138R_FD_192505 | JGI IMG/M metagenome (GOLD analysis project Ga0265293, IMG submission 192505) | Leachate microbial communities from a municipal landfill in Southern Ontario, Canada - Leachate well 138R | ecosystem: Engineered > Solid waste > Landfill > Unclassified | place: Canada... | reverse complement strand
AATTCGTTTATTATAGGATAGCTGAGGTTATCGCTATCTGTATCACGCTGTTTATCCAGTATAAACGACGGCCAAATATACAGGAAAGGCGTGATCGAGACCAGATGAAAATTAGGTTCTAAAAAAATTGGGGGAATGCCAGCAAGATTGTGCTTGACATATTATCCATATAACGGATATCTTGATTTAATAGCTGAGTAGATAGTTTTACGTGCAGATATGGACCACACAAAAGCAGATGGACAGAAGTGGCAGAACTTTTGAAAAACAGCCGCAAGGCTGAATACAAACAAAAGGAGATCAGAGAAATGATCAAAACTAAACAAGTGGTTTTATCCCCCCCTCCCCCGCATCCGATAATCGGCCTATTTAGCGTCGGGACGCCCCGAATTCAATCGTAACTTGCATCATGCATAGTTTACCATTACACAATCATGTCGTTAGTCAGCGACGGATAGCCCGCAATCGGATAATGAAAACAGCTATAGCTGCCTTGCTGCTTATCTTTTTTACCTGTTTAGGAGCCGAAGAGTTTTTTGTCGATATAAACTCCGGCAATCCTATTCAAACAGGATCGTTTGATGAGCCGTTTCACTCCATCACTGAAGCAATTGAGAATATATGCAGTGAACTGTATCTACCATCTGATGGCATTGCCATTTTTTCGATATTACCAGGGACTTATGAAGAGAATATTTCAATACAAAACAACAACAATACTTCAATAATCAACGAATGGCAATTTCAGGCATACGATGGAAATGTAAAGCTTATTGGCGATTCGCCGTACTATCCATTAATAGGGGTTTACAACATGTGGGGAGCAAACATAACTTTTCTGGATATTGAATTCTTTGCTACATCAGAACAAGAAAACGTCGCTTTTAGGGCTTCTGTACCTAATAGAATGGACACCCTGAAGTTTAACAATTGTAGTTTCTCATGTTTCCATACAGCTATTCTCATAACTGAACCAACTTCTTCAACGGAAATTTTGGAGATCACAAACTTCGAAGTTGAGAATTGTATTTTTGAAGGGATTCAAAATGAGGGTTACGGCATTTACTTCTTTGCCCGTAACGATGATCTTGCAGGCGAAGAATACACTTTTGTTCGGGATATTTCGATCCATAATAACAGCTTTAGCGATAGCGCTATCCTTCAACCGAATGAAGACTATACATATGACTGTATTACTATCAGAAACTGGCGCAAGGATGCCCCAGCGTATAAAATTATAAACATATTTGAAAACACATTTGAAAATAGCACGCCTAACGTAATACCCTATGGAGTTAGATTGGACAGGTTAAACAGACAGTGGTATATGGCAAGCCAGGTACCATGTAAAGCTTTTGTTTATGACAATGTGTTTATAAACCATCATATAGATTCAGATATCTCAAAATTGACGTTCACAAACAATAAAGCAGAAATATCTGATAACACTAACCCTCCTTTTTTGAAATTCTATTATTTAGATACGGGAGCTGAGGTGCACTCGGACACTCTCTGGACAGAATATAACATCATCAGAGCACCGAAAGTTTATGATTTATACAGGGCTATACTGCTGGATAGACAAAATTCCTGCTTTGGTAATGATAGGTTTATGTCTGAGGACAATAGTTCTGCCTATATAACAAACAGCTTGGCCTGTGGATATGGCGTATACTTTGCCTCAATTGAGAACGGCTCAGTTTATACAACTCATAGCTATTATGACACACAGGAGGATAACGACCTGGTGAGCTATGAGAATTGTCTGTTCGATCTTGATCTCCTTATTAGCGATCATTCGACGGGGCTTGGCTATAGTTTACTATGGGACAATGACAATCGAAGTCCACTCATTATGGCTGGCCTGGGAGCTACTGAAGCAATTTCCCAACCCAATCGGTATGATCTCCTGGATATTGGTGCGGTTCAATATGACGAGCATCCCCATGAGTATATTACTTATAGCTTCCTCTCCTATGTCCAGAGGAATGGCTTGAAATGGATGAGTTTTCCTACATTAGATAGGATATGGAACCCCACAACAGGGGATCCGGATCAAGCTAATACTTTCTTTTTACCAATAAGACATCCTTCCATACTCCAATCGGTAAGTTGGAAAGTATTGGATCATCCGATAGAATATATTCAATATGTTGGTGAAACTTGGGTTGGCGATGATAGTCACAGCATCATCCCCCAGCAGGGTTATAAGCTCCAGATGGCGTCAGGGCTTCAGGATCCACAAAGCATATCTGAGCCCGGGATAATCCCCCAAACAGATCAGTATCCATTAAATATCATAGCTCAGGCCACCAGCAAGGCGATTAAAATTGGGAACCCAAACTGGTTGGGCTATTTTCATGATGCTACGGTAAATCCTTATGATGCTTTTGCCGATATAATTGATAATCTCTGGAGCATCCAAACCCAAAACTGGACTATGGTAAGGGAACAAATAATCCCCGGCAGCCGCTGGATCACTGCCCTCCAATATGGTAAAGAACCAACCCTAAGCTATGGTGACATGGTGATCGTAAAGTGCTTTAATGATGCCCAGTTTTATTGGAACACTGCAGCGAGAAGCCAAATACCAATTGAAAAAGAACTGCCAGACCACTTTGAATACGAAGAGAAGGCAGATTACATTCCCTTCTATGTAGAACTGGGCACTGGTGATCTTCCCCGTGAAATCGCCTTGTATATGAATGATGTTTGCAAAGGAACGGCAGTGGTTTGTGACAGCCTGGTGGAGATCCCGGGCTACATTGTGGACGATCTTGATCCGAATTCTGAACTGGAGATTCGCGCCTATTACGAAAGCAAATCCGCAGTAGATCAAATTCCGGAGTTTACTGTGTGGAACCAGGCCAGCGGAAGCTATGAACACAAGCCGCTAATCCTAAGCAATAAGAATTACTACTACAAGCTAAAGCTGAGCCCGAGTGAAGGAGAAAGCCCGGCTGCAGCCCAGCCAAATCTAAAGATATATCCCAATCCCTTCAACCCCAGCACCACCATCAAGTTCAGCCTTCCCGAAACCGGGAAGATAAGGCTTGATATATACAACCTGAAAGGACAACTAGTGCGTAATCTGGCCAAGGGAGAGGTAATGTCCGGAATGCACAGCGCTATATGGGACGGCACTGACAATAATCATCAAGCGGTATCCAGTGGCCTGTATTACAGCAAATTGAGCTATCAAAACAAAAGCTTCGTTAAAAAAATGATACTGCTTAAATAATCAAAGCTTTTCAGTTCAGATGTCGCTATTTGTAACTCGGCACCTGAACTGGAGTTTATCAGATTCAGGATTGAGCTCCCCAAAACAAGGAGAAAACATGAAGCTTAAAATGAGCACCAAACAGTTGATATCACAAATACTACTATCCTTGATCGGTCTGAGCTGGGGCTTTGCCACTACCCATAGCGTAGCTCTGTATGGCAGTCAGCCTTACAGCCAGATTCAGGAGGCGGTCAATGCCTCTGCGCATGGCGATACGGTTCTGGTTTATCCGGGTAGATACTTAGAAAATGTGGATTTTGATGGTAAGAACATCACCATTGCCAGTTTGGAACTAAGCACAGGAAATGCTGTGTACCGGGATAGCACCATCATTGACGGCAACCGTAGCGGATCGGTGATAAAATCTGTGAGCACGACCAGCAGTGCAGGTATCTATGGCTTTACGCTTACCAACGGAACGGGAACGCTTAGCACCTATTATCAAGGTGTGCAGATGAGATTAGGCGGTGGCATAACCGTAGAAAACGCGAGCTCATTCTATGTGTCAAACAGCATCATAGAGCACAACAGTGCCGATTGGGGTGGTGGCATTTGGGCTTTTCGTAGCACCACACACTTGAAAGATACCGTTGTCAGAGATAATTTTGCTACAATTGGTGGCGGGATTTACATGAGTTTAAATGGACAGGTTATTTTTAACCAAGTAAATCTCTGTAGTGTGTATAACAACACTGCAGGATCAACACAAGATGTTCTTGCCGCAGATTCTTTGGTAGAAACTAATATTTATCTTGATTTGGCTACTATCTGTCCTACTAATAGTTACTATATTTCCGCATTAAAATCAGTCCCTTCTGAACCTGGTGGGTTCCCAGTCATTGATATCCTGAGAGGCATCCGCAGCGAAATAAACCAAGATATCTATGTCTCACCTTTAGGCAATGACGACAACGACGGGCTAAGCCCATCCACAGCTCTAAAAAGCATCCATAAGGCTTTACAAACCGTTGCTTCGGATAGCCTCAACCCCAATACCGTGCATTTAAGTAGGGGTGTTTATTCCACTAATGATGGTCAGTTTTTTCCCATTGGCGCAAAGCCCTATGTGAAGATATTGGGGGACGCCCGGCAATGGCCGATCCTGGAAAACCTTGCCTTCAGAGAGACAATCACCGGCTCACGCTCGCACTATGCCACAGTGGAAAACATCACCATAGATTACGGGGACAATGCTCGAGGGGCTCAAGCTATATGGATAGGGGTTTCAGACCACGCCAAACTCAAGAATATTAACATTTTGCCACATCAGTCAAACACCTGGAAGGGTATTGGCTTGGGGTCCAATACGTCCAATCCGGTTAGCGTTTATGTAGAAAACGTGCATATTAGCGGTCAATCTTCAAGATTCAATTCTGGCTTGTTGCTCACTGGCTTGGAAGCAGAGGTAAGAAATCTGACGATCGATAATTGCCATGCTACCGGCGACGAATTTGACAGCCCAAATTCCCTTTTCCATTATCGAGGTAATAAACTAAGCTTAGAAAACTCGCAAATCCTCAATAGTAGCCTGCTAAACTTTGATACAGCCGTCGTCAGCATCGGCATGTCTAATCGGGATTCCCGCAGCCGTTTAATAATGAACAATGTATTGGTAGCCAACAATCATAGCGGCAGCGAATCCCCGATTTTCATCGCTGCGTTTATAGATTCCACTTCCCTGATCAGCAATTCCACCTTTGCCAAGAACCGGGGAGGTTATTTTGCCACCACTATAAACGGAAATATTCAGGTGTCGAACTGCATCTTTGAAAACGATAGCACAGCGGAGATTCTGAGCATGAACACTCAACTCAGCCCTAATTCCTCGATTGCCTTTAATAACAATTTTATCCGAGGCTATCCGCAAAGCTTCTCTACGATTGGGGCAGCTCAGGTTAGCTTCAATGACATCGTGCTCACAGGAAATGCAGGATTTTGCAGCGCCATCGCAGATGATCCTCTTGCCTATCGTTTAGGCGATGGCTCCATCTGCAGGGACATGGGAACGCCTGATACCACCGGTCTTTTCCTTCCGGAGCTGGATTTGTATGGCAATCAGCGAATTTTTGGCCCAATCATAGATATCGGCTGCAATGAATGGAGCTATCCGGTAAGCCTTGAAGATGCCCTGATACCTGTCGGAATGCCCGTTTCAGCCTTTCCGAATCCCTTTGTGGATTGCGTGAACATCGGCTACAGCCTGGACAAGGACGCGACGGTGAAACTGCATATCTATAATCTGAAAGGGCAATTGCTACGAACCCTGGTAAATGGCAAACAAAGCAAAGGTGAACAGCTTGCTATGTGGGAAGGCCTTGATGAGAAAGGCAGACAGGTAGCCTCGGGAATCTACTTTTTGCGGTTGGAAATGAATGACCGTTTACAAAGCATCTGTAAACTGATAAAAATGAAATAAACGACTTTCACAGAAACGGGTGAAGGCTTTTTCCTTCTTACCTTCAGATATAGGAACGCCCGCTGCAGCAAGTCTTAGCTTTGGCAAGCCTGAAAAAGACCATATCCAGCGGGCGCATCTGAGTCTATGTAGTTATTTGGTTTCTATACCGGCTTTGAGGGCGCGAAGATTGTCTTGCACTATCTTGTCCCCCTTATTTACAAAGGTGGCCACGATGCTCTGGGCAATTTCTGCTTCCGAAAAGCCCAGATGTTTAATGGCGGCACCCAGCACCACTACGTTCATGGAGCGGGTTGCTTTGATCTCTTTGGCAATGGCATCGGCATCAAAGAGCACGTGATTTTTTATCTTTTTGAACTCGGCAAAAAGCTGGTCTTCCTCGGGATAGTTACCGATATTTTTAAACGGATTTGAATTTGTAATGATCCAGCCATCTTCGTGCAGATATGGCAGATAGCGTAGAGCTTCCATGGGCTCCACAGAGAGGATCATATCTGCATCTCCCATGGTGATAAGATCGCTGTGAATTTCTTGATCGGAAAGCCTGAGGTGACTTTGCACATCGCCTCCGCGCTGGCTCATGCCATGCACTTCTGCCTGTTTGAGCTGCCAGCCCCGGCTTAGGGCGGCTTGTCCCAGGATGGTAGCAATGGTCAGGATACCCTGGCCTCCTACTCCGGCGAGGATAATATCTTTCTTCATTTTTTGGCCTCCGCTTTGAATTTCTTTTTCATGGTTTGCACGCATTCCCGTCTGGGGATGATCACCGAAACGCCTTCGTAGGCAATCTCTTCCTTATATATTTTGGTCATTTCTTCATGGTTTTTCACAAAGGGGAAGAAGCTGCGAATATGCTCTTTTTCCACTCCCAGACCCAGGCAGATATCTTCCAGCTTTCCGAAGGCAGTGTAATCCTGACCACCCGTCATAGCCGTGGTGGAATTGTCCAGAATTATGACCACCACATTGGATTTGTCATAAATGCAGTCTAAGAGACCGGTCATGCCGCTATGCGTAAAAGTGCTGTCACCGATTACCGCAATAGCAGGGAAAAGTCCACTATCGGCAGCGCCTTTGGCCATAGTGATGGAAGCACCCATATCCACACATGAGTTAATGGCATTGTAAGGAGGCATAAAGCCCAGAGTGTAACAGCCGATATCACCGAAGACATGACCTCTGCCATATTCTTCAATCGCGTTATTCAGCGCGATAAAGCTATCGGCATGAGGACAGCCAACGCATAAGGCCGGAGGCCGGGGAACTACGATCTCGGGGATGTCTTTGCCATATTTTTTGGGCAGACCCAAGGCGGCGGTTACTTTGTTAGGGTTCAGTTCGCCATCGCGATCCAGGGTGCCGTCTAATCTGCCATGGATAGGTTTTTGACCCTTGAAGCCAAAGCCTTTGGCGAGTTCCTCCAGGATGGGCATTCCCTCTTCCAGAAAGTATAGACTATCGCATTTCTCATAGAGCTGATGAATCTTCTCTACAGGTGGCGGATATTGGCAGACCTTGATGGTGGGATATGGAATTTCCTTTCCTTCAAAAGCTTCCCGCAGATAGTTATAAGCCAAACCTGTGGTGATGATGCCTTTGCTATAATCTTTGGCATCGAGCTGCACCAGGTTGAAGGGGCTGTTTAAAGATTCTGCCATAAAGTCTTTCTGCATCTCGATCAGTTTCCTGTATTTCTTGCGGGCGATAGCAGGCAATAGCATAAATTGGAAAAGATCATCCAGCTTCTTCATCTCTTTTTGAGGCAGGACTTCCCTGCGCTGCACTCCGCTGCGGGAATGGGACAGCCGGGTGGTAAGGCGGATCATCACGGGAATTTGATACTTTTCAGAAAGTTCAAATCCGTAAAAAGCCATGTCGTAACATTCCTGTTGATTGGAGGGCTCCAGTATAGGCATCATGGCAAAATGTCCGTAGTAACGTGAATCCTGCTCATTCTGTGAAGAATGCATGGAAGGATCATCGGCCACAGCGACCAAAATGCCACCATGTGCACCGGTCATGGCTGAATTCATGAAAGGATCGGCCGCTACATTGAGGCCAACGTGCTTCATGGTGACCATGGCTCGTTTGCCGGCAAAGCTCATGCCCAGTGCGGTCTCCATTGCGGTCTTTTCATTAGAAGACCATCTGCGGTGAACGTTGTGTTCGATGGCCTGTTGGGATTGTTGAACGTATTCAATAATCTCGGTGGAGGGAGTGCCGGGATAGCCGTAGAATCCAGAGATTCCTGCATCCAGAGCACCTTGTGCGAGGGCTTCATCGCCCAATAGCATCAGTTTTTCCACTGTTTTGCTCCTTTATCTATTTTTTTATCTATCACAATATCACAGAGAATGCAGTTCTACAGCTTGAATATCGGAAATCTGCAGTCAAGCATAACTAAGCTGTAATGCAATCTCACATAGTAAAAATCGTTAAGGTTCAATCTGAAAATAATCTGCATATCCGTCAAGAATTTTCGTATGTAAGATGATATAGCCCGTTTTATCTTCGCTATCCAGGCTGAAAGCATCGCAGCGATAGCAGATGAGACTGTCGTTTTGCTGTAAAAAGTCATAAGCCGGTTCGAAATCGTCGTATGGACGGTTTTCATTGACTGGAAAGTCTGATAAACAGATCATTGCCAAACAGAGTTTATCCCGCCCGGAAGACAAAAAACATAATATTTGATCTTGTCCGCAGTAGTAAATCGCTTATTATATAAGCAGAAGATTGGAGTAATTTATGAAAAAGCGTTATATTCATCCCTACAAGGCGTATTTTCCGCATCAGTCCAAAGGATTGATTATCGGCACTGCGCCGGGACATAGGTTTTGCTTCAGGGAACCGCTCAAGCTCCTTGAAGGTGATATAGATTTTTTTTATGGAAGCTTCCAAAACCGGTTTTGGCCAGTCATGAAAAAGGTCTTTGAGCCTGATAGCATTAGCTGGCTGAGAACAAAGCGGCAGTGTGCTGATTTTTTGCAAAGGCATCAATTGGCCATTGGCGATATCATGGCAGAATTTTACCGCACAGGGCACTACGCCGGTGATGAGAACCTGCAAATCCTGGCAGCCAATAGGGACTTGATTCATCGCCTTGGTCTGAACAAGCAGATTGATTACGCATTTTTCACCAGCCATGAATCGCTCAGTCTCTTTCGCAAATCCATACATCAGCAGCTTTTGTATATCATAGAAGCTTTTCCAGACTCAGAAATGCCCAAGGTGAACCCCAAAGATATCTTCAAAATGAAGCTCTATGATGAGGCGGGACATTACTATAGAAGCATCACCCTGATCGTCTTGCGCTCCCCTTCCCCACGCGGGGTAGATGCCCTGGCTCTACTGGAAGATTATCAAGCTAAATTCGCTCTCTTTATCCAGACCCTGAGGGCTTGAAATCAAAGCAGACACCTGCTGGCTGCAGCCAAACTGCATTATAGCATCCAAAAAGAAGCCCCGGGCCAAGCCGGGGCTGATATAAGCATGAGTTTTAATTTTAGTTTTAATTGAATCCCTGCGAGATAGCTTCACCAAGGTCAAAGATAGGCAGATAAATCACGACAATAATGGTGCCCACGACCACAGCCATAATCACGATCAACAAAGGCTCGATCAATGAAGTGAGGCGGTCTATTACGCTATCCACGAGTTTCTCGTAAAATTGAGCGGCTTTACCCAGCAATTTGTCCATATCTCCGGTTTCTTCTCCGGTGGCCAGCATTTGCAATAGGGTGGGAGGGAACTGGCCGGTTCTGCGGAAGGCATTAGCCACGCCATATCCTTCTTTTACCAAGACTCTGGCCCTACGTACAGCTCCTTCTACCACGGCATTTTGCACCACATTTTCAGTGAGCTCCATGGTATCCATGATCGGTACACCAGCAGCCATGAGAATGCTGAAAGTGCGGGAGAACTTACTCATAATGGAGTTTGTAATCACACCTCCCACTACGGGAATACGCAGCTTGATGGTATCCATCACATAGCGACCTCTATCGGTAAGATACACCAGGAATAGCGATGCTATGGCCAGAATGAAGATCAAGATTGCCAAAAACAGGTTATTCACCACGAAATTTGATATCCCTATGGCGACAAGAGTGGGGCCTGGAAGCTCGGCATTGAAATCCGAATACACTTCAGCAAACATGGGAATAATCCAATAGAACATGCCCCAGATCACGCCGATCAGGAAGACCAGGATAAAGACTGGGTAAGCCATGGCCGAGGTAACTTTTCGGCGGGTGTCTTCGATCTTTTCCAGATAGTCCGAAAGTTCATCCAGGACAGTATGCAGGGTTCCGGAAATTTCACCGGCCTGAACCAGCGCTACGTAAAGAGGGCTGAACACACCTGGGTGCTGCAACATGGCCTCGGAAAGAGAGAAACCCTTGCGGATATCGTCTCCTATCTTACGCAAAACTTTGGCAAACTTCTTGTTTTTCTCTTCTTTTTCCAGGTCTGTTATGGCTTTTTCGATGGTAAGACCAGCGGAAAACATGGTGGAAAGCTGACGTGTGAAAAACACGAGAGTCTTGAGGCTAACCCCGGTGCGGATTTTGTAGATGGTGAACATGACCTTGTCAAAGAGCGAGAGTTTCCCCTTAAATGCTCCTTCGGAAGCTGCTTTTACGGATATAATGGTGGAGCCCTCTTTGGAGAGCTTGTCCACCGCCATATCAAGAGTATCAGCTTTGATGACTCCCTCTACACGGGCGCCTTTAGCGTCCTTTACGATGTAAGCAAAATTTGGCATATACGTTTACCTTCTTAATCTATCTTAATCTACGATAGTCATTTTGATGACTTCGCGGATTGTGGTGATACCACGTACCATTTTTGAGACGGCTGCATCATGCAAAGTACGCATGCCGGAATTCAGGGCAGAGGCACGGATGAGGTCCTGATTTCCACCATCATATATCAATTGACGAATTTCCTGATCTACGGTGAGCAGCTCAAAAATACCGGTACGGCCAGAGAAGCCAGTATTATCGCAGTGCACACAACCTTGACCAAGCTTGAATTTAGCGGTTTTTACAACTTCTTCGCTAAGGCCGGCATCTCTGATTTCCTGCTCGGTAGGCTGATAATCTTCGATGCAATATGGGCAAATTTTACGCACCAAGCGTTGCGCCATAACCAAGGAAAGTGAAGAACCCGCCAGATAGGGTTTGATTCCGATATCGATCAGACGGGTAACAGTGGAAGGTGCGTCATTTGCGTGCAAAGTGGTAAACACAAGGTGGCCGGTGAGAGAGAATTTGATAGCGATATCTGCGGTTTCTTCGTCACGAATCTCACCGATTAGGACTATATCTGGGTCTTGACGCAAGATCGAGCGCAAGGCAGTACTAAAGGTAAGGCCTATTTTCTCTTTTGCTTCAATCTGGGTGACACCTTCCAGGCGATATTCCACAGGGTCTTCCACAGTAACGATATTGGTCTCAATATCTAATATTTCTTTTAGCGCTGCGTGGAGTGAAGTGGATTTACCGCTACCGGTGGGCCCGGAAACGATGATAATACCATAAGGGCGGCGGATGATCTTGTCAAAGATCACCATATCTTCGGGTTCAAAGCCGAGGGTGTCCAGTGTGAACCCAAAATCGCCTTTGTCCAAAAGACGCATAACGACTTTCTCGCCCAGTACAGTGGGAGTAATAGACACACGTATGTCAACGCTCTTCAGAGAGGTTTTCAGAGAGATGTGACCATCCTGGGGCAGCCGGCGTTCAGCTATATTGAGCTTACTCATCACCTTGACCAAAGAGATCAGGCCGGGGTGCATGCCGATAGGAGGAGTCATCACCTCACGCAGGGCGCCATCTACACGATAGCGTACCCGGGTGGTTTTTACAAGGGGTTCGATGTGAATATCTGTGGCACCGGCTTTGATACCTTCATTGATAATCAGATTCAAAAGCTTCACCACCGGAGCATCGGCATCAGTGGAAGCCGCAGAGATGGAGATTTCGTTTTCGTCTTCATCTACGGCTACAAAGTCAAAACCGCCTACAGCATCTTCTACCTGTGAAGTGGTACGAATGCTCTTGTAATGCTTTTCGATAGTATCGTGTAAGACAGTATCGCTGATGAGCTCAGGTTTTATATTTTTACCTATGAGCTTTTTGAGGCTATCCAGAACTGTCAGGTTTTCGGGATCGGCCAGCGCTACCACCACCCCGTCGCCTTCTTCGCGCAGTGCGATTACTCTATTTTCCAAGGCATAAGGTTCTGGAATGAGGGAAACTACTTTGAGGTCAAGGTCAAGTAGTTCTGATTCTTTTACGATGTCATAGCCAAGCTGTAAATGCAGCGCTTTGAGCAGCTGTCTTTCGGTGATGTAACCGAGCTTGATCAGGGTATCTCCGATCTTCAAGCCAAAATTACTTTGCTTGATCAGAGCTTCTTTCAGCTTATCTTCGCTTACGAATTCTTCGTGAACCAAGACTTCACCGAGTCTGGCAAATGCGGGGTTAAAACTCATTTTTTATATCCTTATTGTTTAATTTTCAACTTAGTAAATCTAATGTGCCTCGCACATGGCTAATTTCGATATAAACTCCTTTTTTTATTAGGAGTGCAGGGGGATGCTATCCCCCCCACACTCACGATCGTTAATTTAGTAGGGTGGGTTTATGCCCTGTGGATATATCCACACGGATAAAGGACATGTAGCAGGTTGTTCCGGAGTATCCACCAGCCATCCCTGAATCTCCACTGCAGCCTCAAGCGGGCCGGCAGCAAGATCGAGTGCGGGTGGATATTCGACCCACCATGTTCTGATTCTGCCAAAGGCTTCACCGGCGTTTGTAAATACACGGTTTGGTATGGATGTAGGATAGTTATCTCCACCAGGAGGATAATTTGTATTATACACAATCTGTCCCCTGCTGCTGGTCAGCATAATCTGACTACCGGTAATTGGGATACCCTGACCATCAACTAAATAGACCAGGATATCTGCTTCTTTAGGCTGGGTTGCCTGATGAGCAAAAGCCACTGTGCCGGGATCAGTATCCAGGTAAAGGTTAGGCTGGTTCAGTGGCAATATATCTGTATAGAGTCCTGGGACTCCTCCGCTACTGGCATAGATTGTTATCTCTTCATTGGTAAGAGTGCCATGATATGTAATTATCGTATAGGCCACTCCCTGCAGAGAGTCACCTTCAATGCTTACGTTACCCACAGTACCAAAACCATCAATCTGAGCATTGGCTCCAACCAATTCAAACCATACTGCGGTATTTATAGATACAGGGTTGTTGTAGATATCGCGCACATGAGAACCTGCCACTATCCTCCACAATCCACCTTGCATCTCAGTTCCTGAGTTATAGCCGCCAAAGAATGGGGTTAAAGTATGAGGAGGACCCGCATGAATAATTACATTGGGTTTCTCCGCTGTTATATACACACCTTCACTTTTTTCACAACGAGCTTGAATCTTCAAAACTCCGGATTCTGTCCCTGCATTCACAGAAACTTGTGCTTCTCCACCATTAGAAGTAACGGTTACCCACTCACTGGCAGGTTGCCCATTTAGGTTAGCTCCTGCTGGAGGACTGACATTTACTATTTTGAATTGCACTTCATAAGGTGAATCAACCAGGTTGTAGTTGATATCTCTTAGTTTCACTCTGAGGATAGCGGACGAGGCTCCACCGGTGTTTGCCACATTAAGTTCGATGGCTTGTTCCTCTGTGAAATCCATGGAGTACACCTCATCGGAAGAAATGGTGAAGATGATTTGAGTAGAGAGTGTATCGTTGTTGGAAGATGCCTTGATCGTAGCTGCTCCTGCAGACAGACCGGGAGTAAAGCGCACTCTGGCGTTTCCAGCCATATCTGTGTTTATCGCAGTAGTTTGTGCTGTATTCATGAAAGTACCAAGATCGGTGCTGAAATCAACCCTATTATTCTGGCATTCGTTGAAATACATATCCTTTAAGCTCGCCACCATGAATATCTGGTGAGGGCTACCCACTTCACTGGTGATGGAAGGCACATCTTCGCCATCGATATGAAGATAGCTCTTAAGTTGAATCGAGGCTGGCGTACCCGGTTTTACGATAATCTCGCGGCTGTCCGTTACGCCACCTATTGTTGCTGATAACTCACCGGGAGTAGCTCCAGGTATGGTTGTAGCCTGGGTACCGGAATTGTATTGCACCGAAGCCCTGCCATTGAAGGTTCTGGCTACGGTTTCTAAACCCAGATCATTACCCTGGCTATCAAAGAATCTTCCGGTAGTACAAGAGAATGTTATCAGCGAATTGTTTGGTAAAAGTTCGCCATTAGTATTCCAGGCTTTGGCAGATACCGGGATCTGTTGACCAACGCCCATTTCGTAAGGCATTCCGACGTTTGTAGTATTGTTAACAGCTAATGTGACAGTCTGAATAGGCGGTATATCCTGGATATCAACGTTTACCCTGGCGGTATCGGCAGATAATAGGGAATCGGGGTCCGACTCAGAGAAATTACGTACAATAGCGGTAATGGTCGCCATACCCACATCTCCGGCATCCCAGAAGGTACTTCGGGCAATACCTGAACTATCAGTGGCTACATTGGTAAGAATCCGGCCTATGTCGGTTTTAAACTGGACCATCTGGCCGATTACACCAAAGCCTTCACCATCCTTCACTTCTACGGCTATCTCTGAATAGGTAACATTGTTATCAGCATAGATAGTATCCGGGCTAGCCGTGATTTTGTGAATGACCCGAATATCCTCCAGCTTGATGGGCTCTTTCGGCGGATGAAGTATTGGCGGGGGATTGCGTTTATCACAGGAAGCCGAGAGGCTTACCAGGATAATCGCTATCATAGTTAATATTGGGATAAGGGAATTAAATTTCTTCATTATTCCTCCTCTTGGTCTTCTTCATATTCAATCAGAGTACGGGTAAGTCTTTCATCCAATTTGGGTGTAGGGGCTTGCTCGTCCATTGAGACCAACCTGGGGGTAATTTCCATGATAAGATCGGTATTCTCGATCATTTCATAACGGTGCTGAAAGATTTTACCGATAAATGGGAGGTCACCCAGGAAGGGAACTTTGTTAGTTCTTTGAGAGATCGAAGAGTTCAGCAATCCACCCACAATGATTTTATGTTCATTAGGCACAGTTACTGTAGATGCCACTCTGCGAACTCTGGTACGGGGCACATAGCCACCCACAAGTTCGGTCACGGAAGATACTTCTGGAGCGATCTTGGCGGTGATATTGCCATCTTTGTTCACGGTAGGAGTCACGGTCAGCATGATACCGACTTCTTCGCGTTCCACTTGAATCTGTTTTTCATTGTCAGTCACAACAAAGGGAATTACTTCGCCGATATGCAGGACAGCTTCTTCACCATTGAGGGAGGTAACCCGGGTATCGGTCAGCAGCTTGGCTGCATTGTTTTCCAGGAGCCAGTCGATAGTGATATCAAAAGCGGTGAGCTGACGGCTAAAGTGACCCAGATCGTCAAAACCATTGATTCTCTGGAAATACTGATCTTCAGGCAGTCTTTCAAATTCAAACGGATCTCCATGTGGCAGATATCCGGTTTCGTCAGTATAGTTAAAAGGCAAGCCGGTGCCGTCTGCATTTACTGGGTCTTCTGCAAGAATGGTGGTAAGATGGTTCAATCTGCTCCAGTCTATACCCACTTTCTTGGAATCTGTGATATTGACTTCGATAAGGCGAACCCTGATTTCGATCTGTTTTTGCTCTAAGTCAATGCCTTGGACCAAAGTGCTTATCTGCTCAAAAGTTTCTTGATTGGCATAGACCATGATGGCGTTTTGCCCTTCCAGAGGCACGATGTTTACTCCGGTGTTTTGCAAGGCATCAGACACCTTCACAGCATCCAGATTGTTAAGGTAGAGGATATTACTCCGCTCTCCCACTTCTTCCATAACGTTTTGTTTCTCGCCCACCACGAAGGTGTTTCCCGAAAGCACACGATATGCAAGGCCAGTGGTGCGTGCTACCAGAGATACCGCAGTTTCGATAGGCACATCTTTGATGTTAATGGTCACGCGCTTTTCATCGCGATCGTCTCTGTCGCCTCTTTGCTCAATGGCCAATACGATATTGGTTCCAGAGAGCCGGGACAATGCGTTTAAGACGGAGGACAAAGTAGCGTCATCCGCATTAAAGGTAACCTTTGTTGTCATTGGATTAGCCTGAGCAACCAGCGCCGAAATGGCAAGGACCAGCACCAGGATCAAGCACAGATATTGCTTACTTGAAAGCATGTGTTTCATATTTACTCCCACTATTATAATATATTTTACCAGTTACCGCTGATTCCCGATTTGATATAAAGGTCTTGTTTTTTCAATTCGGGTCTTGGCATCAGGTTTGCTGTATAATTTTTTCCGCCCATTGAGTAGCGGATGTTTTTATCATTTATTTCCAGAATCTTGCGTCCGGCCACTATTTCTCCTTCGCGAACTTCGTGCAGATTGTCCTGATATTCCACATAGGCAATCTTATTTCCATATTCATCGATAGCGGTGGTGGCAAGGCGGAAAGTATTACGTACCATTTCCTCAAATTCCTTCAGGCGGTCCACGTTATCTTTGATGATATTTCCCTGGCGCAGCGGGTCTTTGCGAGCGCTGAACACAAAGTTCTTACGATCCTGGATAGAGTTTTCAATGGTGCGAATCCTACTCATCAGAGTATCTGTAACCGATTCCTGGATATGAACGGAGGTCTCGGGTATTACAGCCACCTTCTGGTTTAAGAATACCAGGCGGACTATCAGGACTCCCAGCAGAATTACGATCAGGGCGATAGCGAGGTCTTTTACAAATCTAAATTGCATCTTAGGCCTCCTTCTTCACTTTGAATATTGAGATCTCCAAGAGCACGCGATACCGTGAAGGTGCATTCACATCCTGAACTTCTTTATCGGAGACCTGAGCTGGGCTGATGTCCAGAGTTTGAATCTTGATAATGTTATCCTGAGATTCTAAATCTGAGATAAACTGACCTATTTGCACGTAGGTAGCCTCCAGCTCCAGATTGAAAGTAGTTTCAATAAGGTTAGGCAGGGCCCACTTATTGGTATCGGACATCTTGTTGATAGATATCTTACGCTCATGCGCCATTTCCCCTATTGTAGCCTTGAAGTCGTTGATCTCATCAAAGCTAAATTGTGGAATGCGGGTAAGACTGTTTTCGATGATACGAGCAAATTGGCTAAGCTCCTGGTCCATGATGCGGGCGCTGTTCAATTGCTCCTGAGTGGTCTTGATCTTATCATCCAATCTGCTGATCTTGAGCAAATTGGCTTCCAGACTATTGGTAGTAAGCATGATGAAGGCTACAGTGGCAGCCAGCATCACTATGATTAAGGCAAAGTACTTCTCTCTCATCTTATGCCTGTTCCTTTACCGGGAGTATAACACTCGATCACAAATTCAAAAATAGCAGTATCTTTGATCATCTGTTTGATCACCTGTCCGCTCTTGATATTCGGAAAATCGTTAGCAATTTCCGGATTTGATTTTAAGCGCTCGATAAATCCATTGATCAGATCGAACTCTTTTACGTTGGCATCAACTTCTGTAATTCCATTGATGGTAAGCACGCCGTTAGAATAGTCAAATTTCCGTACAGCAAGCTTACTGTCTATCTCCTCGCCCAGAGCGATCATTTTCCGCGCCCAAAAGATGCGGTTATTGAAGGTCTCTGCCAGGCGATCAAGGTCTTCGGAAGAAAGATAATCTCCGCTGGTACGATAGCGCTGCAATTCATCTTGAATCTCAGAAAGGTATTTCTCCCGAGCTACTACTTTATGCTTGGTTTTCCCATTAATATAGAACCAGGCGGCCAGAACCAGGATAAAAGCAACCACAAAGAAGATAGCGGAATTTCTGAATGTCCGCGCTTCCCGTTCTTGCTCCAGGCGCTGTTCACCGTATTTATTAAGGTTTACTTTGAAGTAGAAATCGTGTCTCATCGCCATGTTCTTACTCCTCCCTCATAGCCAAGCCGATGGCAAGGGCGAGTTGAGGGTCCTTTTTGTCTTGAAATTTTTCCGGCATTTCCACATTGATGAACGGCGTAAACACTTCTGTGGGGACATTGACTTTGTCCTGAAGATATTCGGGCAGCCCTTTTAGCTTGGCGGTTCCGCCCATCAGGTAGATCTTTCTAAAGTCACTGTTACCGGCTTCTTTTACGTAGAAACGTAGCGAGCGCCGCAGCTCTTCAGCGATGGCATCTTCGGTAGATTTTTCGGAGATGTCCAGCATACTGATAGTTTGCACGGATGGATTTTTGGGATCATCCAAAAGCCCAAATTCAAACTTGTGCTTCTCGGCTTCTTCCCATTCCATCTGGCGTCTGCGCATGATATCTGTAGTGAAATGATATCCACCATAGGGGATGTCACGGGCAAAGAATTTTGAGTCCGGCCCCCAGATTACCATGTTTGTTCTATGGGCTCCAATATTCAGCAGCACATATACGCCATCTTCCACAAAGGCGTTCAAGGCAAAACTATTCGCCACAGCCAGGGAATCGATATCCACGATATGAGGACTCAATCCTGCAGTGGCAAGAATGTTTGTGTGCTCGTTGAGCACTTCTTTGGAAGTAGCGGCAAGGAGGATGTTCATGTTGTTTGTCTTTTCCTCTACAGAAAGTACCTGATAATCCAGCACCATATCTGTTCCGCTGATTGGAATGTGCTTTTTGGCTTCAAAAAAGAGCGCGGATTCCAATTCATCATCGGGCAGAAAAATGGTCTTTATCTGCTTGATGCTGGTATTATCTCCACCAATTGATGAAACCAGATGCTTAATGCGTTTAGGCGTTATTCTCAAAGTTTTCAGCATCTCCATGATCACGGGCGCAAAACGCTCCGCTCGCAGATCGCTGAGCACGTATTCCACCCCCTGAGGCACAGTAGGGCGCACCTCATAGTTCAAAAGCTTGAAGCCATCATGAAGCTTTTTGAGATGTACGATTTTCACACTGTGGGTTCCGACATCGATACCCACAGTCTCCTTGAATCGAACGGCTTTTTTCTTCTTCATATTTCCTCTTTATTTCACATACATTATTATTATTATTTAAAAATAGCGGTTAAATTCATTAAGGTCAGGAAGCTCCACGCTCCAGGCTCCTTGATTAAGTGGCTCTTTCCCACCCGCAAGCCGTGCTTCAGGATAAAACAGAGGTTGAGAGTTTAAAAAGCGATTATCGAAATTATAGTTCTTGCGATAACCCACTCCGGAGCCGCTTGTGCCGGGATATCTACGGGCTTGCAATACCAATCCCTGAATTACGGGATCCGGAATTGCCATAGTGGTAACGGGGCCACCGCACATATCCAAAGGAATATTCCATATTCCGTCGTTGGATGGGTATTCGCTATCATTGCCACTTCTATGCACAAAGCCACGCCGACGTTGCGCTACAGCACCATAGATATTGATAGTACCGCGCTCTGTATAAGGTGCCCGTTCAGGCCATAAAGGATTGTACCAGGGATAATCCAGGTTTGGCGGCCAGGGTTGCGATTGAGTCGGCGGAAAGCGCCGGCGGTGCAGATCGATCCAATCAAAATAGTATAACGAATCCTGAAAGACTACTTCCACTGCTGGAGTAGAGCCATGGGGATGCTGGTATTCAAAAGTAAACACCCCATGATCAAAATTTACATCGGAAGGTGAACTCTCACCTCCATCGCCCAGGGCAGCCATAGCTGCATAAATAAAGATACCACCGCCCGCGGGTTCTGGATATTCACTATCTGCCCCTACATTCGGATGCACGCGCACAGAATCTTCTGGATTCATGTAGCCGTATTTAACAAAAATAGAACCTTCTGATACCAGGCCAACCATATCATTTCTATTGCCAGAGGGGACTGTTGGGGGCAGAGTATTGGTAAGCTTTATATCACCAATCAAATACATATCGTTGGAGCAGCCCCAGGTTTGGTAACCAGAAAATTGACCATGTATCCATAGGTCTCCCCATACAAACATTCCGCGACCGCTGAGGCCGGATGTGAAACTGGAAGTCCAAGTTGTGTCACTTATGGCAAAAATGTTATTGTACAAGGAGTCTGCCTCATCCACCGGAAGAGGCGGATAGGGATTCCACACGTCTGCGGAGCGCCGCCTGGGTATGCTTATATCCCCCTTATACATTTCGGCAGAAGATTTATCTACAGTTATCATATAAATTACGTCCTCAGCATCCGCTTCATGTCCGATTTGGCGTGCATTTCTACGAAGAGTTTCTGCAGTTTGAGGAAAATCGTACTCCCCGTAATGCTCAATCAATCCACCCAGAAATATCTGCTCAAGGGGATATGATGTAGGTGTGGAGATAACCTCCCCTGCCGTCGTTACCAATTGATGGAAGGTAGGCCACCCGTTGTTTGAGCCGCCGCCGGCTTGCTTGATACGGATATCAGAGTTACTATGGAGTTTCCCTGTTATCACGTCTTTGCCGTAAAAATACACATTATTCCCTGCAGGTGAGCTGTCCTGGTCTGAGAAATACATGAATTCTGCCAGGCTTCTTTGATTCAAGGTCAGTGCTGCACTCATATATGTCTGAGTACGTTTATCTTCAAAATTTCCAATGGAATTTCCAATCGCCGTGTTTACCAATGTTTTCATTTTGAATACATCGGACATCGTGGTACTGGTTACTCCAGTATCGGTTCCGATCACTGAGCTCTCGCGAACCTTAGTAAGCAAGCTGCGGATCCTGAAGGTGCGTTTGAGCTTACCGGAGTCTATGGCAATCTTAAGTTCTGGAATTGCCACTACCTGACTCAAGTGAATGGGGTTTTGGACAAGATAGTTTTGCCCACGATATGCGTCCGCGCGCAGCAAATGGAAGCCCTGGTGCTGTTCATACTCGTAACTGTAATTACGATAATCTCTCAGCACCTGGCTGGATAAGGTGAGGCCGGAAACCATCGCCATCACTACCATCAGCATGACGATGGAAAGGTTACCTTTTTCTTGTCTGAGAACGCTTAACATAATATCTCCTCAGCTTTCTTTGTTTTCATGGTTATTCACTGCCATGCTTCTTCGATATGATTGACTTTAGCTTCACGGTTTTGTACTCGCGTTTATATGGCACGGGATCATCTTTAATCAATAACTTCGCTTCAATTTCCACGCCAATCAGGGTCAAGGCATCGTTCTCGATTGGCCTGTAATATATCCCGCTATTCTCGTTCGATATCCTGAACCGTGTAACTTCTACTATGTCTCTATCACTTTGTTTAGGAAAGACGTACAGAGGCGGGGAAATGCGAGAACCCCTATATATGTAGGTGGCGCGGATCACGCCATCATCCAGGTAATACTCCAGATAATCGTTGAACTGAGTTGCCTCGGTAATATTAGAGGGGGTCAGCCGCAATCTACTTCCATAGCCCAAAAAGGTGCTATAATCTGGAACAGTAATTTCTTTTGCGGAGGTAGCTCCTATGAACTGCTTAAATTGTGAACTATAATCAGCTAACCCAAGCAGGTTTTGCTGGGTAGCCGGCATTCTCATGCCATGACGAATCAGATTAAAAGTCTCCATTACGCCTTGCTGTACTGACACATATTTATTAATTCTGTCATGAGCCTTAAAAAAGGCTATTACTCCAACAGCAGACACAGCTATCAGGATTGTAGATAACAGTATTACACTTACCAATTCTACAAGGGTAAAACCATCTTCATTTCTAAGCATTTTATTCATTATCATATTACCGTGGATAGTGGTCTTCCTGTAAAACTATCTTGTGTTTGTCGCTTTGTTTAGGGTAATTCCAGCTAACAGTGGAGGTTACCCTGATATAAGGGAATAACTGATCTCCGTAAATGTCGGTTCTTTCAGATACAGAAACACTCAATTTTGCCATAAGAGGTGTATCATCATCTAAATCCACGAGCACTTCGGAACGGTTACTAAAGGGCAGCAAAGTCTGCCTGCTCTGGTCAGCATGGTACCTATTGAAAAAATACTGTCTGTCCAGTTCTGAAGAGGCTAAAAGTGTGGCTGCCCTGTATTGATGATTCAAGGTTGATTGCCTCTCGGCATACATAATACCTATATATACCGATAGCACCAGAACCGCCAATACAACCACGGCAACCAATACTTCAAGAATTGTGACCCCCCGCTCGTCCTTGAGCAGGCAGGCATTGTGTTCAAAAAAGCGGGGTGTCATCTTAAAACCATCCCTTAGAAACCTGCACCAGTGGCAAAGAGTTTCGGATTATCTGCTGCTTCTTCTGCAATGGTTCTCTCCACGTAGTTGTTCATTACAAGATTGTACAAAGATTGATCTTTAGTCTGCATTCCTTCTTTTGTAGAAGACTGAATGATAGACGGAATCTGATAAGTCTTTTCTTCGCGGATCAAGTTTCGGACAGCGGCGTTTGCCAGCATGATTTCCACGGCGGGAACGCGGCCTTTACCGTCCTTTGTAGGCAGCAAGGTTTGCGAGATCACTGCTTCCAGGGATTCGGAAAGCATGCTGCGCACCTGTTGCTGCTGTTCTTTGGGAAACATATCTATAATACGATCGATGGATTTTGTGCAACTTCCGGTATGTAGCGTGGCAAAAACCAGGTGTCCGGTTTCTGCAGCTGTCAACGCAAGTGACACTGTCTCCAGGTCACGCATCTCACCCACCAGGATTACGTCCGGGTCTTGACGCAGAGCACTTCTTAGTGCTGCGGTAAAACTCAAGGTATCATGGCCCAGCTCACGCTGATTGATGAGGCTATTCTTACTGCGGTGTACAAATTCGATAGGGTCTTCCACTGTAATGATGTGGCAATGGCGATTATCATTGACGCTGTCAATCATAGTTGCCAGAGTAGTGGATTTTCCACTTCCGGTGGGTCCTGTTACCAGGATGAGTCCCTTTTCTTTTCTGGTAAGGCGCTTGAGCACCTCCGGCAAACGTAGCTCCTCGTAAGACATGATCTCATTTGGGATCACACGAAAAGCAGCAGAAACACCGTTGATCTGATGAAAGGCGTTTACGCGGAAACGTACCTCGCTCGAAAGCTTGGTGGAAAAGTCAATTTCCAGATTCGCACGAAACATCTCCTGCTGTACTTCAGTCATCACACCATAGATGAGGTTCTCTACGTCTTCCAGAGACAGAACCGGAAGATTGAGTCTTTTCATCTTGCCATTGACTCGCACCATGGGGTGCGAGCCTACGGCAATATGCAGGTCAGACGCCCCCGCTTCTGCGGTAAAGCGTAGTAGTTCATGAATTGTCAAAGTACCGTCCTCCGTTTATTAGTCGTTCTCCATTCCACCAGATTCAGGGTTAGTCCAGGTGTCGATGCCATAGCCGCGAAATTTGGCTTCCGGAACATCATACCACACCTGTTTCCCTTCGCCACCAGCAAATTCTTGCGTGGAGGTTGCAATGTACTGACGGGGCGGGCTTCCGGTAAAGTCGAACTTCCAGTTCTTCAGAGTACTCTCACCAAGATTTGCGTCTTTCTTGGCATCTTCAATGGTGTAACCTTCGGTTGAACCTGTGGTTTGCAACTGAATATCAAAGGCTTTGCGAATAGTAGTAATGGCAGTCTGTGCTTCTGTGCTACGGGACTTTTCCACGTAACGCAGGTAACGTGGCACCGCAATCGCTGCCAGGATGGCGACGATGATAACCACCACCAACACTTCGATAAGGGTAAAACCCTTTTGGTTTTTCAGTTTTCTGAGCATTTTTGTATCCTCCTGAGGGATCTTTTTTTTATGCTTTTCTATACTTGCACGATGCGTGCCAAACTATATGAAAAATGCCAAGCTCAATGAAATTCTTGAACTCAAAGCGAACGTTTCACATGATTGGCTACATCCTGCAAAGTTGAATAGATTATTGCTTTACCTTGATAATCTGCAATACAATCCATGTCGTTTTGCAGACTAACTTTTATGTTTGACCAAGTATTTAGAATTAGCTCAGAACGTCAAGGGAAATATTCCAAAGCTCAGCTAAAAGCTCACTTTCCCATCTGAAAACGTAAGTATGATTTTGTAAACTTCGCTGGATTGGCTACTTGCTGGAGCTTTTTATTCAGGACAGCACGTCCCCTGCTCTTTAGATCTCGTGGAGACCCCGTGGAAATAGCAGTAAAAAATACTCATATTTACACGTCATTTCTACTACATTCTATAGGGAAAGACTCTGTAAGCCCAAGGTGGAAGGCGATATTTTAAATAGTAACCGATTTTTGGAGTTCAAACGCCTTACGATATTACACATTTACTATCAATCACATAGGCGTTTGGACTTCAAAAATCTTGCTCTCATTTCCGGCCCCAAGAAATCCATTTAATGTGAGTTAAGATAGCAAACGATAGCTACACAATGACCCCGGAGTCCCAGCGGGACGGTATTTCAGATAGCAAACGACAGCTGCATAGTGACCCCGGAGTCCCAGCGGGACGGTATTTCAGATAGCAAACGATAGCTACACAATGACCCCGGAGTCCCAGCGGGACGGTATTTCAGATAGCAAACGACTGCTGCACAATGACCCCGGAGTCCCAGCGGGACGGTATTTCAAATAGCAAACGATAGCTACACAATGACCCCGGAGTCCCAGCGGGACGGTATTTCAGATAGCAAACGACAGCTGCATAGTGACCCCGGAGTCCCAGCGGGACGGTATTTCAGATAGCAAACGACTGCTGCATAGTGACCCCGGAGTCCCAGCGGGACGGTATTTCAGATAGCAAACGACAGCTGCATAGTGACCCCGGAGTCCCAGCGGGACGGTATTTCAGATAGCAAACACAGACCAGGCCACTATCAAGCTTTCGTGAAAAAATGGGGAGCGCCAAAAAAAATCTATATATTCACCGAAAGTAAGCATTATATCTAATGATGCACAAAAAGGCTTGACGCAATTAGCAAATTTCGATTTTTGTCTCTTATACATATTTATTTAAGCTAATATAAGGAGCATATAATGTCAAGACCAACACACAAACCTCTATTAATCAGCATTATGCTGTTCATCGCCGCGCTGGCCTTTGCCAAAGATGCGGACCCTATAGCTGTGAGCAATTCAAACTTGTTGGAAGAAAGCGACATCTTGGCCGAATTTGACGGCGGTAGGATATTAAGATCGGACCTGCAAAATAAAATTTCGAAAATACCACCGGCTCATCAAGCCCGCTTCCAAACCGTTGAAGGTCAATTGCAGGTATTGGATATCATGTGCACCGAAGAGGTGTTTTTCCAAAAAGCCAAAGATCTTGGCCTTGATAAAAGTCCTGAAACGCTGGAGCGGCTGGATGATCTGGAAAAACGCTTTTATCTTCAGGAATACTACAAACGCAATGTAACCGAAGTGGTGACTATCCATGAGGAAGACCTACAGGATTATTATGATAAAAACCTGAAGCTCTTCTACATGAATCCCAATATCACCATAGAATACATCCAAACTGCCACAGAGCAGGACGCTTTGGATGCCATAGCAGAATTGAAGGCAGGGGCCAGCTTTGCTGAAGTTTCTGATACATATAACCAAAACACCTATGCCCTCGGCCTGAAAGGAAAGATCAAAAACATCCGCCTGAACGGCAATATCCCCGGAGTAGGCAACGATCATGAATTGGAAGAGCATATCTCCCAAAGCTCTGTCGATCCCCAGAAAATAAACGGCCCCTATCAAACCGAAATGGGCTGGCATATCTTCCGCACTACAGACTGGGTTCCCGGCCGCCAAAAGGAATATCTGGAAGTAAAGCCGGAGATCGAGCAGCGCATTCGCCCCATCAAGGAACGCGAAAAACTGGAAATTATCCGCGAGCAGCTCAAGCAAAAATACGACGTGCAAATCCATGCTGGCATCGCATCTGCCATTGATCTGCAAAATCGGGCAAACAACGAAGAAATTATGTACAATGTAGTAGTACATTCTTCCAATGACGATCTGATCTATACCATCCAGGACATCCTGATGGCCTATGATAAAATCAGTCCTCAAGAGCAGATCTTTTACATCAAAGGTGAAGGTGCCAAAGCCTTTATCGATCAACGGCTGATCCAGGACCTCTTTCATCTCGAAGCCAAAAACATGGGCTATGAACGATATTTTGAGGATAACGAAGATTATCAGACCATGAGACACAACTTCATCCTGCGCGGTGCTTTCGAGAAACTGGTACTGGAATCCATCGAAATCAGCGATGAAGAAATCGACGCACGCTATGAACTTGATAAAGATAAATATAGCACGCCCGCAAACCGCAGTATCCAGGTGCTCTTCTTTGATGACATGAAGACTGCCAACAAAGCCTGGCGTAAATTCAGGTCTGCCCACAAAAAGAATAAAGAAAAGACCATGGACAAGCTGATCCAGAAATACTCCACCAAACCCGATAAATCTATCTATGAAAACCAATACGATAATGGCGTAGTCACAGGCTTGGTGCAGGATGCAGATTTTTCATCCCGGATCTGGGACAATCCCGTAGGCTATCTTTCCGATGTATTCACCGCAGCCAATGGCGATATTGTCTTCTTCCGCACTCTCTCCGAAACCCCAAAATCCTACCGTCCCAAGGTGGAAGTAGAGCCCCGTATCTACAACGCCATCAAACAGGAAAAGGAAAAAAGTCAACAGGATACGGTGGCCGAACAGCTATTTGTGGAATACAACCTGATCAAATACCCGGAGCGCATCAAGCTCAATCTCAGCGCCGAACAGCTCTTTGATTACGCCGATAACGCTGCCCGAAACCGTAACTATAAAGACGCCATCACCTTCTACGAACAGATAGTGCAAAATTATGATAACGGCGTGGATGACTATAAAGCTTACTTTATGAAAGCCTTCCTGGTAGCTGAAGAGCTGAAGAACGAAGATTTGGCTATAGACCTCTTTAGAAACTTCATTCAGATCTTCCCCGAAGGTGACCTGCATGAATCTGCCCGCTTTATGATCGATAGCCTCGAAGGTAATATCGAAGGCTTTGAGGATTTTGAATAAATACCAGGCAGATTAAAAGCCTGCATTACATATAGTAAAGAGTCGTCCCAAAACTCTTGCCAAAAGCTGAGTTTTGGGACGCTTTCTTTTGGAGAGAGTTTTGGGGTTTTGAACTTTGCAGGTTTTCAGATTATCATGTTTTGAGCTGACATGAAAGCTGACCAGGAGATAGAAAACGGCCTCGTGACGGATAGCTTTACCGGATTGTCTGGTTTGCAGGGTATAAGGCTGCTCCGCTTTCAAGGCCTTTAGCCTTGCAGGATGCGAGCCGCATCCAATCCAGCAAGTAAGCCAAATCCCCTATCTACGGTATCTTGCTCTTCCAAAAAGCCCTGCCATCTACGGCAGTACTCTTCTTATTGCCTTACTTTCTATCCATCCGCTTTTGCCATCCGGCAGACGTACCAGGCTCCACCCTTCGCGGCTATCTTCCACTATCAGGATCAAAGCTTCATGGACTGCAGCCACTCTGCTGGCCTTGGGATTCGCTTCTGCCCTCAAATCTGCCTGGCTTTGAATAAGCACTGCTTTGGAATTGTGGGCATGGCGATAGGCCTTGACTGCCAATAATGCAGTAGAGATCAGCAGCATAAATAGACAGATACTAAAGATCAGGCTGGGGAAGCCCCGTTCTTTATCGGGATCGTAATGCATGAGCCAGGAAAGGCTGAGGACTGTGATCAATAGCAGTAGCAGCGTGAGCAACGCCATCCGGTTCAAACTCAAAAAGTCATAGACTTCCCAGAATATTTGCAGCAAAAAGAGGCGCTGCGGATACAAATCCCTATCCTGTGAGAGCGCTATCACATAATTCAGGTTTTCCTTGGCGGGTTTGTGTGCAGAATCCAGGTTCAAGGCTCTAAGAAAATACAGATTTGCCATTCCGCTCTCCCCCAGCTGCCAGTGAGTCACTCCGAGGTTGTAATATAGATCAGGGTTTTGCAGGCCTTGTTCTTCCAGGGCTTTGAGCTGATCAAATTCGCTGGCTGCAAGGCCGCTAAAGCTCATAAGAGCTAATATCAGTATAGTCCAGATCGCTTTCATTTGACAGCTCCTCTTTTGCTGAAGGCGAGCACGATCTGCCTCAGCCTGTGATAATCATCCATGATATCTGCGGCATTGCGTTTTTCAGGACTGAAGCGCTGTTTCTCACATAGTTCTATGAAGTCTTCAGTATCCCGAATCAGCTTTGCAGCTATCTGTTTCTGCTGCAATTCAGCGATCTTTTCAGGGATGGAAAGGCGGTTTGATATCCCATACTTTTCAGCTAAATAGCGCAATAGGCCATTTTCTGCCAGGGTATAGAAATCCTGGGAAAGCATCCTGGCAGCTTCTGAAGCTTCATCAAGGTACTTTTTCAGGGCTTTGTCCGCTCTCATCTGATTGTACACTTCGGGATTTCTGCGCCCCCGGGATTTCTGCCAGGCCAGATAGGCTGAAAAGATGCCAAAAGCCAGGATGATCGCCACTATCAGCCAATACCAGAATTGTTTGAGATGGCTCTGGTAAGCCGGATAGCTATGGCGGGATAGCATGGGCCTTATACTCTGCGGTTTGCCGGATTCCAGAAGGGAGGAAAAGTAACTGACTACACTGGCGCCCTTGACCTGAATCTCATGCTTTTTGCCGGTGAAATTGCGATATACTCCCCGATCTGGATCAAACCAGCTAAAACTTAGTGAAGGAAGCACATAGTTTCCCTTCTGGGCCGGGATAATGGTGTAGTACAAAGTGCGGCTGCCTTCCACTCCCGCATTCACACGGTCTATGGCCATGGGAGTGGAGACTTGAGCGCTGCTTTCCGGAAATTGGGGGTGGGCAAATTGGTTGAAATTACCCTGCCCAGCGATGCGTAAACTATAAGTGATGGCCTCTCCGAGATTGATGGACTGTGCACTGAGGTCTTCTGAGACTTCAAAGCTGCCCACTGCCCCGCCAAAATCCTCAGGAACACCGTCTTTAGGCAAAGGCAATACCTCCAGCCAGGCCGGCTCCGAGCTCACTCTCTGATTCAAATAGCCAAACTCGTAGATGCGCGCCCGTCCCTGAAGCACAGGAGCTTGCAGCTCTCCGGTTTCATTCGGCAACAGCACCAAACGCTTGATCAAAGCCCTCTGGAATCTCTTGCCCTGATGGCTGACCGTCTCATACTCCAAAGAAGTGGGCGCTTCGTAATCGCTCTTACCATAGCCTAAGTAGTCCTTTTCACCTTCGAGATTGAACGAACGCACCATCTGATCTGTATAAAGATAGTAAGAAACCACTGCCGGCTGGCCCTTATATACCTTTTGCCGCTGCGGATAGGCTAAGATGGTGGTAGAACCTGCTATGCGGCTGGCAGACCAGGGTAAATCGGGATCGTCAAAATCAAAGCCGGGGGCAAGGCCGGGACTGCTCTGAGCAGGGGATTTTGAGGAAGATTTTACCACGGTGACAACGATTTCGGAGCTACTGTAAACTTTGTTACCAATCCTGATTTCCTGAGCCGGGATCGTGGTAGTCCCTTCCTTTTGAGGAATGTAGTAATAAACATAAGAGCGCAGATGCTGGGTATCCACCTTGAAGCCACTCATAGTGGTGGAGCTGCGGCTGGAGCTGCGCATGTTGACAAAGGAAAAAAGCTCAATGCTGGGCGGGCTGGGCTCTGTAACGCTGATGCTGCTATCACTCTTGATCTCAAGGGTGTATTCCAGCCGCTCGGCCAGAGAGAGCCGGGTCTTATTCACCGAGGCCGTCACTGTCACAGCGGCCAGCAGCAGCATGGGCAATAGCATCACTGTCAAGAAAAGATATCGTTTCATCTTACCACCAGTTTTGAGTCTTGGGCGGAGTTCTGTCGTTTTGATTCTTACGCTCCCGAGCCTCCAGATTGTCCAGCGCTTCCAGGATATTGCGCACCTCTTCCTCATCCCGCTGTTCTTCATCAGGCTCAGGTTCAGGCTCTGGCGGGGGCGGATTTTCGTCCAGCTTTTTAAGTGCCAGCTCAAGATTGGCTTTGGTATCCTCATCTGTGGGATCGCTGAGCAGCGCCTGTTCATAGCTCTTTACCGCAGCTTCATAATCCTCCTGCTGGAAGGCGATATTGCCGCGGTCATAGTGCAAAGCAGCAGCTTCGGGATCCTTGGTCAAAGCCTCCTCTGAGGCAGATTCCGCCTCGCTAAAATCGCCTTTCTTATAGCGAGATTTAGCCAGATTGCCGGCAGATACGGCGCTCTCATTCTCAGCATCTTTGGCAAAGAGCTTCTGGGCACTCTCATAACGCTTCAGATTCATTAGCTCCCGTCCCAGGCTATTGCGGAAGACCTGAGGGCGCAAAACCAGCTCCAAAATCAAGAGCAGCAGCAGAAATGCTAAGATGCTGAGCAGTATCTTCTGTTTCCCGCTCATTTCCTGCCGCCTTCCCCCTGCCTTTTGAGAGGGAGTATCAGACTTTCTAAAATGATAAAGATCAATGCTGCCAGAACGAAGAGATGATATTGCTCTTTGTATAGATTCACGGTGCGGACATTGCTCTGCCTCTTTTCGCTTTGATAGATGCGGGAGAGCAGCAGCTGTATTTCCGCTGCGGAAGGGGTGATGCGGAAGAATTCTCCTCCGCTTACCTCGGCAATGCGCTGCAGGCTGGCTACATCCAGCTTGCTGAGGCGTTCTTCGCCTGTATAAGGATTGCGGATGATGGCGCCCTCTTCAGAGCCCACTCCCATGGTGTAGATGCGGATCTGATCACTGGCCAGATCGCGGGCTTTGGCTACCGAAGCAGTGGAGAGGTCTTCCCCATCGGATATCAGCACCAATACCCCGGGGCCGGGACCTGCTTGAAAGGCGGCTCTGGCGGCATCCAGGGCTCTGCTGATCTCGGTTCCGGCACGTGCTGCGGAATCGGTGGACAGGCTGCTCAGCACCATCTTTACAGCCTCATAATCCTCAGTGAGAGGACATTCTATAGTGGCGGCTCCGGCAAAGGAGATCACACCCAGACGGTCTGTCTTGAGCTGATCCACAAAAGCGGAAACCTGCAGGATGGAGCGGGTCAGACGGTTCGGTTGAATATCCGTAGCTTCCATGCTGCGTGATACATCGATGGCAAAGATGATGTCCATGCCCTGCGAGCTGATTTCTCGCTCTTTAAAGTCCCATTGCGGCCTTGCCATAGCCAAAATGATAAAGGCAAAGGCTATCACCAAAAGCACAAGCTTGAGCGAGCTATAAAAAGGCGAGCGCTGCCTCAGATATATCTGCATAAAGACAGTTTCAGCATATTGAGAAAAGCGGGCTTTGAAGCGCCTGCCGCTGCGCCAGATCAGCCAAACCATCAGCGGGATCAGACAAAGGGCAAGCAGGACGTATGGGCTATACAGATTCACGTCTTCACTCCGGCAATACTGGCAGAATATAGCTTTTGCACAGTATCTCCAGTCCAATCAGGATCACAGCTAACCAGAGGAAGAGCGGAAAGCGTTCCTCCCACTGATAGTTGATTTTGGCGCTGATCTGAGTGCGCTCAAGGGCATCCAGCTCTTTCATGATCTCACGCAGCTGGATGGCGTCTTCCGCCTTAGCTGCCTTACCGGTGTGGGTGATTTCAGCTATTTTATCCAGAGTCTGCATATCCAGTTCGATCAAAGTAGGGATATTACGCGTGCCAAAAAAGGGATCGGAATAAGGAAAGGGAACCATGCCTCCAGAGCCCACTCCGATGGGATAGACCTTGATACCCAAAGCCTGAGCCATCCGCGCTGCAGAGATGGGATCGATCTCTCCGGTGTTATTCACTCCATCCGTGATCAGGATCACAATGCGGGACTTTGCATCGCTGTTTTTGAGCCGGGCTACCGCTTTAGCCAAGCCCATGCCGATAGCTGTTCCGCTGGCCTGCATATTTACTTCCAGGTGATCCAGCGCCGTAGTTACTGCGCCATGATCGTAACTCAAAGGGCTACAGGTGACAGCGTATTCCGAAAAAGAGATGAGGGCAAAGCGGTCATTCGGCCGCCTTGAAACAAAGTCTTTAGCCACCTTCACCGCCGCTCCGAGACGGTTTTGAGGCAGGAAATCCAGGGCCAACATCGAGCCGCTCACATCCAGAGCGATGGCGATGTCCACGCCTTTTTTACGAAAATCGCGGCTGGCTATCCCCCACTGCGGCCGCGCCAGTGCTATGACAAGGAATAAGAGGATCAAAGACCTCAAAGCCGGATAGAAATAGGTCCAGAGCCGCTTTTTGCCCGAGAGCTGCAAGAGCAGACGCAGCCTGCTATTGGGCAGTGCCAGCTTCTTATGCTTGCGCAGATGCAGATCCAGATACAGATATGCTGGAATGAGCAGCAGCAAAAGCAAGAACAGAGGCTGGGCAAATCTAAGCATTGAGAGTAGGGGCATACTTCATCAGGCACAGTCTCAAAGCCTGAGTTTGCAGTTGAATCTGTTCAGGACTTGGCAAAAGCTTGGCAAACTTCACCATGTCACAATATCGCAGTATCTTCAGGAATGCTTCGGCCTGCTCCGGACAGTTCACCAGCAGAGCATCTGAAATCTCCATGATAGTCATTTCCATGGCGCTGAACTGATATCTATGCTCCAAAAACTCCCGCAGGATCATCGAAAGCCGATAGTGATAGGCCAGGATGTCGCTTTCTGCCAGGCCGCTGCTCTCCAGCTCATCCAGCTTTCTCAAAGCTTGCAGATAGAAAGGGACTATCTTTTTAGGCGGCACAATAATGGGCTTTGCTGCGGGCTTGGCCGCCGCTTTTTTATTGAAGGCCATCACGATGAGGATGGTGGCCAAAACCAGACAAGTCAGAAAGATGATAAGATACAGCCAGAAAGGAACTTCGCCTTTGTAACGCATGGCCGGCTTGATATCCCTGAGCAAGGTATCCGCCAGAGCACGTGTAGCCAAGACATAGACCCTGAAGCCATCTGTGGAAGCTCCGCTTTGAAACAGCCCCTTTGCCTTGAGCTTCAGCTTGGGAAAAGACAGCGCTCCCACCCTGAGGGGGACTATCTTTAGCCGGGCCTCGCTACCCTGAGCATGCTGCTTGATCTGAGTATCCAGCACGCGAAACTCGCTAAGGCTATCCGGAATCACCACTTCCGAGAGGGGAAAATCCGTCTTTATCACCAGGCTGAAGGGAGTGCCGATGCTCAGGCTGTCTGCTCCCACCAGGTTTTGCGTTACTCTGCCCAATAGCAGAGTCATACAAAGGCTGAGCAGCACCATGCTGATAAGCTTTTTCATCTATGCCTCCGCCGACTGCGCTGGGCAAAGAACTTGCGCAGTACCCGCACGTATGAATCCGAATTTCGAAAGAGCATATAGTCGCAACCCATAGCTTTTAGCGTGGCCTCAAGCTTTTCTTGTTCTATCTGAATCTTTGCCTTATAGGCATTTCTGAGCTTTGCATCTGAGGTGTTGATATATTCACTGCGGCCGGTTTCAGGATCGCTAAAGCGCAAGATGCCGGCTTTGGGCAAATCCAGCTCACTATCGTCCAATACCTGCAGTGCGATGAGATCGTGTTTTTTGGCCAGGATAGCCATCTGTTTTTCATAGCCGCTATCCAAAAAGTCCGAGAGCAGAAAGATCACCGCACGTTTCTTTAGGATCTTCCCGGCATATTCGCAGGCTGCAGAGAGCGAGGTAAGCTTGCTTTGTGGCTCGTGATACAGGATTTCGCGGATGATCTCCAAAGCCCGATTGCGCCCTTTACGCGGAGGCAGGAACTTTTCCAATGCATCCGAATACATGATCAAACTGCAGCGATCCCCATTAGCCACAGCAGAAAAGGACAAAGTAGCCACTATCTCAGCGATTCTCTCTTTTTTCAGGGCGTAGGATGTGCCCAAAAATTGCGATGCACTGATATCTATGATGAAGACCACGTTCAGCTCTCTGGTTTCACGATATTTCTTGATGAAGGGCAGCCCCAGCCGGGCCGAAACATTCCAATCTATATCTCTGTAATTGTCCCCGCTTTGGTATTCCCGTACTTCGCTGAATTCCAGGCCCTGCCCCTTGAAGCTGGAATGATACTCTCCGCTGAAGACCTCGTTAACTATGTTTTTGGTAGATATCTCCAGCCTGCGGATTTTCTTGAGCAGATCGGCAGTGCTTAGCAGATGCACTTTTTTGCTCCTGATACCTTAAGGAACCTCAATCTCATCCAGGATGCGGCCGATAATCTCTTCGCTCTTGATCTCCTCAGCCTCGGCTTCGTAAGAAAGCACTATCCTGTGGCGCAGCACATCTTTGCCGATGGCTTTGATATCATCCGGGATCACATAGGCTCTTGATTCCAGATAGGCATGCGCTTTGGCCGCTTTGGCCAGATAGATGCTGGCCCGGGGCGAAGCGCCATAGCTGATCAAAGGAGTAAGGCTGCTCAGGCGCGGATAACGCTCCGGATGCCGTGTAGCCCAGACCAGATTCAGGATGTAATCCGTGAGCTTTTCTTCCATATAAACGCTATGCATTATCTGGCGCATAAGCTTGATCTTTTCCGGAGTAAGCACCGGCGAAATCTGAATGGGCTTGGGGTCCACCATTAGTGCCATGATCCTGCGCTCTTCTTCCATCTGCGGATAGCGAATGAGCAGCTTCATCATAAAGCGGTCTATCTGCGCTTCGGGCAAGGGGTAGGTGCCCTCTTGCTCGATAGGATTTTGGGTGGCCATCACAAAGAAAGGATCGGGCAGAGCTTCACTGGTCTCACCAATGGTTACCTGACGTTCCTGCATGGCCTCCAGGAGGGCGGATTGCACTTTGGAAGGAGCCCGATTGATCTCGTCTGCTAGGATGAAATTGGCAAAGATAGGGCCTTTTTTAGGATAAAATTCTGCGGTCTTTTGGTTAAAGATCAGAGTGCCGGTAATATCTGCCGGCAGTAAATCCGGGGTAAACTGGATGCGGGTAAAGCTGGCCTTGAGGCTGGCTGCCAAACTGCTGACGATGAGGGTCTTGGCCAGACCGGGGACTCCCTCTATCAGCACATGTCCATCTGCCAGGATAGCGATCAGGAGTCTGCTGATGATGGCATCCTGTCCGATCACGGCTTTACCCATCTCATGCCTTACATCTCTTAAGGCGGTGGAACTTTCTGTTACCTGGGTTTGAATTTCTTCGATTAACATATTATCCCCCAATAGTTTACATCGTTTTCATAATTAGAAAACGGGAATCCGGCATCACCGCAATTCCCGATTTATGTAATAAACTCTTCGGCTCGTAAGAAGTATCTTATTTGGATACGGCTTTACGGACTTTATTTGCTTTCAGGCAAGAGCTACAAACTTTTACACGCTTAACTCCATCATCCATGATGGCACGAATTTCGTGCAAATTCGGATAAAACCGACGTTTGGTGGCGTTCAAGGCATGGGAACGATGATTCCCCACTTGAGCGCTCTTTCCACAGATATCGCATATTCTTGACATTTTGAACCGTCCCTTAATTTTTTGATTTAAAAACCAAATTATTTGAAGCCCCTATTTTGACAAGCTATTTATTTTATGGTCTGCGGAATGCGAATGTCAAAGCGGCTGCCTGTAGGCTCCAACGGGATGTATTCCAATCTGCCCCGATGCTCCTGCACCAGCTTGCGACAGATGGGCAGCCCCAGACCTGTGCCATGGACTTTACCTTCTGTAACAAAGGGTTCAAAGATACGATCCCGGATTCGGGGCGGAATTCCGGGGCCATTGTCGATCACGCTGATCTGCAGCCATCCGGAGGTCATGGAAGCTGTGAGTTTGATCTCTTTGCCTGCATCTATAGCCTCGCTGGCGTTTTTGATCAGATTCATCAGCACTCTGCGAATCTTATTTTCATCAAAATACACGAAGTCATCTACTTTGTTCTCTACCACGAAAGAAATATCGCGTCCTTTCAAGGCAACTTCGTTCATTTCTCTGAGGTCTTCAACGAATCTGATCAGATCTACTTTTTGGATCAAAGGGGTGGACTCCACGCCTTGAGAAAAATCCAGAATCTCACGCACCAATTGATCGATCAAACGTGTTTGCCTGACTATGCTCTGGGTAAATTCGTCACTGCCGGGAAAGAGATTTTCGACGAGCTGTGCGGTCAGGACGATTACGGTCAAAGGCGTCTTGATATCATGGATGATCTTACTGGCTGCCATCCCAATCGCCTTCAAACGATTTTGGGAGATCATATCATCCATCAGGCCTGCAAAGAGCTCATTGGTACTGCGCAGACGTGAAGATAGAGTACGGATGAGATTGAGCATCACAGGGGGATGCTTAAAGGAAAGCTCGATGAAGACTTCTTTTGGGATAACCAAAAGCTCCACTGCTTCGAGGGCCAATACAGAAGCACTGCGGGGCTCTTCATCCACCACACTCATTTCTCCGAAAAAGTCTCCCGGCTCCAGTATCGATAGCTGTGCGGCCGGAGTTTCGAAATTTTTCAAACCTTTATTTATCTCTACCCTACCCTTGCAAATGAAAAACAAGCTGTCAGCAGGTTCATTTTCCGTGATAATCTGAGTTCCTCTGGGAAACTTCATGCGTTTTAATTTCGCAGAAAATGCATCTATCTCTTTTTCGGTCATGCCCTCAAACAGGCCTGGTTTGTAAAAGACTGTCTTTTCACTGCTCATGTTACCCCCTTGGGATTATGTAAATTTCTTTCTCGACATTTAATTATGTTTTGCTTTTTTTGTCAAGCACTAATATGCATACAGGCATTCCCCCATTTTACGAGAGTCTGATTATGGACTGGTCGGTGTTTGCTATCTGAAATGCCGTCCCCACAAGACTCTATAACATTGTGTAGCAGTAGGTTGCTATCTATAATTACGTCCCGCTGGGACTCGTTGGGGGTGCTCGTCTTTCCGGGATGCTATCTGAAATTCCGTCCTTACAGGACTCTATAACCTTGTGTAGCTGTAGGTTACTATCTGAAATTCCGTCCCTACAGGACTCAAGGCATTGTGCACCTGTCTGGGTCTATCTAAAATTCCGTCTCGATGAGACTCGTAGGGGATGCGCGTCTTTCCGGGATGCTATTTGAAATTCCGTCCCTACAGGACTCAAGGCATTGTGCACCTGTCTGGGTCTATCTAAAATTCCGTCCCGCTGGGACTCGTTGGAGATGCTCGTCTTTCCGGGATGCTATTTGAAATTCCGTCCCTACGGG
>Ga0265293_10002476_pt1 | contig 36890 bp, 30 predicted proteins | sample Munlanlewell138R_FD_192505 | JGI IMG/M metagenome (GOLD analysis project Ga0265293, IMG submission 192505) | Leachate microbial communities from a municipal landfill in Southern Ontario, Canada - Leachate well 138R | ecosystem: Engineered > Solid waste > Landfill > Unclassified | place: Canada... | reverse complement strand
TGGCACACCTGCCGAAGTTCGAGCAAATGAAGAAGTGATTAGTGCCTATCTGGGCGTAGAGCATTGAGGGCAATATGGGATATTTCTTAGAAACTTTATTTGGTGGTCTGATGAGCGGCATGCTGTACGCGCTGGTCGGGCTGGGTTTTGTACTTATTTTCAAGGCATCGGGAGTATTCAACTTTGCCCAGGGCGCCATGGTGCTGGTGGCGGCCCTGTCAATGGCGCGGTTTTCAGCCTGGCTACCTGAATGGCTGGGTTTTGAAAACATGTGGCTGGCCAATATTCTGGCGTTCGTGATTAGTGCGGCGTTAATGGTCATTATTGCCTGGCTGGTAGAACGGCTGGTATTGCGTCACCTGGTGAACCAGGAGGCTACGACCTTGCTGATGGCTACCCTGGGGATTAGTTATTTTCTGGACGGATTTGGCCAGACCCTGTTCGGCAGCTCGGTTTACACCATTGATGTTGGCATGCCCAAAGATCCGGCTTTTATTCTGGATAACCTGTTCGAGGGCGGCATTCTGATCAACCTTGAAGACCTGACGGCGGCGGCGATTGCGGCAGCCCTGGTGGCAGCGCTGGCTCTTTTCTTTCAGTACACCTCTACCGGACGTGCTTTGCGGGCGGTGGCCGATGATCACCAGGCAGCACAATCCATTGGTATTCCGTTAAACCGGATCTGGGTCATTGTGTGGGTGGTGGCCGGTATTGTGGCGCTGGTCGCTGGCATTATCTGGGGTTCCAAATTTGGCGTGCAGTTTACGCTTTCCACGGCGGCATTACGGGCTTTGCCAGTGGTTATTCTGGGTGGCCTGACTTCGATTCCCGGTGCGATTATCGGTGGCCTCATTATTGGGGTGGGTGAAAAAGTATCGGAAGCTTATCTGGGTCCTTATCTGGGGGGCGGCATTGAAATCTGGTTTGCCTATGTATTGGCCCTGACGTTCCTGCTGTTCCGTCCGCAAGGTTTGTTTGGCGAAAAGATTATCGACCGCGTATAGCGGGCAAGCGTAAAGGAAGTACATCATGTTATATCGTGAAAATGGGCAGTTCAAGACAACGTACCGGGCAGATCAGCAGATTTTCCCGATCAGGCAGGATAGGGTAGTTATGTTTATCTTGCTGGCATTTGCCTTCCTGGTCGTGCCGGCAATCGCCAGCGAATATTTGCTAAGCGGGATTGTGATTCCTTTCCTGATTCTGTCATTGGCTGCTATTGGCCTGAATATTCTGGTGGGCTATTGCGGACAGATTTCCCTGGGAAGCGGTGCTTTTATGGCTGTTGGTGCTTATGCAGCCTGGAATTTTGGGGTACGGTTCCCCGAGATGCCCCTGTTATTGCAGATTTTACTTGGCGGTTTGTGCTCTACGCTGGTCGGGGTGTTGTTCGGTATTCCCAGTTTGCGGATCCGGGGCCTGTATCTGGCCGTGGCCACGCTGGCCGCCCAGTTTTTTGTCGACTGGACATTCTTGCGGATTCCGTTTTTTACGAATTATTCATCTTCAGGCAGCGTTTCGGTGCCACCCCTGACATTTCTGGGCATGGATGTGCAAACCCCGGTGCAGAAATATTTGTTTATTCTGCTGCTGGTCGCCATTATTGCCTTGATGGCCAAGAATCTGGTGCGTAGTGCCATTGGCCGTGAGTGGATGGCAATCCGCGATATGGATGTGGCTGCATCGGTGATTGGTATCCGGCCCATGTATGCAAAGCTTACCGCTTTTGCCGTCAGCTCCTTCATTGTGGGGGTGGCGGGTGTGTTGTGGGGTTATATGCATCTGGGGTCATGGGAGCCCCTGGCATTCGACCTTAATCGTTCTTTTCAGCTTTTGTTTATGGTTATTATTGGCGGTTTGGGTTCCATTGTGGGCAGTTTCTATGGCGCCGCCTTTATTGTTCTGGTTCCCATTTTGCTGAACCGGATTCCCGCCATGATGGGCATACCTATTGGGGTAGATACCGCCGCTCATATAGAGCATATGGTATTTGGCGCCCTGATTGTGTTTTTCCTGATTGTGGAACCGCATGGCCTGGCACGGTTATGGAGTATTGCCAAAGAAAAGTTGCGGATCTGGCCATTCCCTCATTAATTCAGTTCAGGCTTCAATAACGTAGTATTTTTATAAAAAACAAAGTGCATCAATTTCTTCGGAGGAGACCGATATGAAATTTAAGTTTAAAACGATGGCGGCAGCCCTGGCAATCACGGGTGTTTTGGGCACAATTCCTTTACAGGTACAGGCTGCGGATGAACAGTTTGTTCCCTTGTTTACTTATCGAACAGGCTCATTTGCCCCACTGGGTATCCCATGGGCAGATGGAAAAATTGATTACCTTAAATTGATCAATGAACGTGATGGCGGGGTTAATGGTGTCAAGATCGCCTTTGAAGAATGCGAAACGGCCTATGCCACCGATCGTGGTGTTGAATGCTATGAGCGCCTGAAAAATGCCAAGGGCGGGGCTTCCGGTTTTGACCCGCAATCTACGGGCATTACCTTTGCGGTGTCCGACAAGGCACCGGTTGACAAGGTGGCGATTGAAACGGTGGGTTATGGTCTGTCACAATCGGCCGATGGCTCCGTATTTAAATGGAACTTTCCATTATTGGGCACTTATTGGACCGCCGCCGATGTGATGATTCAGGACATCGCAAAAAAACTGGGGGGTGAAGACAAACTGAAAGGCAAGAAAATTGCCCTGGTTTATCACGATTCTCCTTACGGCAAAGAGCCAATTCCCCTGTTGAAAGCCCGTGCCGAGGCCAATGGCTTTGAGCTGCAGCTGTATCCGGTAACCGCCCCAGGCGTGGAACAAAAGTCTACCTGGCTGCAGATTCGCCAGAAACGTCCTGATTTTGTGCTGCTCTGGAGTGCTGGAATTATGACACCTACGTCGATTCGTGAAGCGCAGTCAACCGGTTATGCCCGTGACAAAATCTACGCCATCTGGTGGGCAGGTTCCGAAGGCGATGTGAAAGATCTTGGGCAGGTTGCCAAGGGCTATAACGCGATTACGATTCACAATACCGGTGAAAGCAAGGGCAAGATTTACGATGACCTGAAAACCTATCTATACGATAAAGGTCTGGAATCGGGTAAAGACACGAAGGGAACCCTTGCTTATAACCGCGGATTGGTCATTTCCATGTTGCAGGTGGAAGCCATACGTGCCGCTCAGGAAAAATTTGGTAAAGGCCAGCATATGACGCCCGAACAGGTGCGCTGGGGCTTTGAAAACCTGAACCTGACCGAAGACAGGTTGAAGGAAATCGGCTTTGACCAGATGCTCCGTCCGGTGAAAACCGCTTGTGCAAACCATATGGGCGATGACTGGGCACGTATTGTTCAATGGGATGGCAACAAATTCAATGTTGTTTCCGATTGGTATCAGTCAAACAAACAGTTTGTCGAGCCGTTGGTTAAGTCAGAGGCGGATAAATATGCCAAAGAGAAAAAAATCACACCACGTGATTGTGCCGCAGAGTCGTAAGTAAATTGTAGTGCCCGGGAAACTGTATTCCCTGTGTCCGCATTGTGCATATACGGTCACAGGGGAGTGTGAGTACAGTTTCCCACCTGAACTCAGGAAATCTGTATGGAAACGAAACAAGAGGCACCAAAGGCCTTATTAGATGTGAATGGAATCGAGGTTATTTACAACCACGTGATCCTGGTATTGCGTGGGGTATCGCTGGTGGTGCCCGAAGGCAAGATTGTTGCCTTGCTGGGGGCTAACGGCGCGGGTAAAACCACCACCTTGCGAGCCATTTCCAATTTACTCAAGAGTGAGCGGGGGGATGTCACCAAGGGCAATATTCATTACCGGGGTGAGCGGGTGGATAGCCTTACACCTGCGGATCTGGTTAAGCGGGGGGTAATTCAGGTCATGGAGGGACGGCATTGTTTCGGACACCTGAGCATCGAGGAAAACCTGTTGACCGGTGCTTACACCCGAACCAGCAGCAAGGGTGAAATTGCCGCTTCGCTGGATATGGTGTACCAGTATTTTCCCCGCCTCAAGCAACGCCGCACCAGCCAGGCCGGTTATACCTCGGGGGGCGAGCAGCAAATGGCCGCCATTGGCCGCGCCCTGATGGCTGATCCCAATATGATCCTTCTGGATGAACCTTCCATGGGGCTGGCACCGCAAATCGTTGAAGAAATTTTTGAGATCGTGCGTGACCTGAATACCCGGGAAGGCGTCAGCTTCCTGCTGGCGGAACAAAATACCAATATTGCCCTTCGTTATGCCGATTATGGTTATATCCTGGAAAGTGGCCGCGTCATGATGGATGGCAAGGCCGATGAGCTGGCCAACAATGAGGATGTCAAAGAGTTCTATCTGGGCATTGAAAGTGGCGATCGCAAGAGTTTTAGGGATACCAAGTTTTATCGTCGCCGCAAGCGTTGGCTGGCCTAGGAGCTATGATGAGTGAATATTTTGATGTGTTGGAGCATCGTGATGCCGATGTCCGTGAGCAGGCCCTGTTTACCGCCTTGCCACAGGCACTGCAAGCCGCGGTGGAACGGGCCCCTGCCATTGCCGATCAGTTGCGGGGCATTGAAGTGGGTGGGGTGCATAACCGGGTTGCCTTGGCCGGTTTACCGGTGATTCGCAAATCAGAGCTGCTAGAGCGGCAATTAGAGGGACGCGCTGGCATGTTGGGTGTACCCAAACAGCCGGGCGATGAAATAAATCGTGTTTTTGGTGGTTTTTCCACGATTGGATGGGGGCAGGCGCTGCGGGTTTTTGCTTCGCCTGGGACAATTTTTGAACCGGAAAGCGCGCGCGGTGATTACTGGCGTTTTGGACGTGCCCTGTTTGCGTCCGGTTTTCGTCAGGGCATGCTGGTTTACAACTGTTTTTCGTATCACTTTACGCCAGCCGGTTCCATGTTTGAAACCGGTGCCCATGCCTTGGGCTGTACGGTGTTTCCCGGCGGGATCGGGCAAACCGAGATGCAGGTACAAAACATTCGTGACCTGGCGCCCGATGGCTATACCGGTACCCCCAGCTTCTTGCGCCTGATCCTGGAAAAGGCCGATGCCATGGGGGTTGCGCTGCCGTCATTGAAGCGTGCCCTGTTTTCCGCCGAGGCGTTTCCACCGTCCTTGCAGAAATGGTTTGCCGAGCGGGGCATTGAAGGTTACCAGGCTTATGGTACTGCCGATCTGGGGCTGATTGCCTACGAGACACCGGCGCGTGACGGTTTAGTGGTGGCTGAGGATATTATTCTGGAAATCGTGCGACCCGGTACTAATGAGCCGGTACCCGATGGCGAAGTGGGCGAAGTGGTGGTGACCACGCTTAATCCCGATTATCCGCTGGTGCGTTTTGGTACCGGAGACTTATCGGCCATTATTGCCGGCCCGTCGGCCTGTGGGCGTACCAACAAGCGTATCAAGGGCTGGATGGGCCGGGCCGATCAGACCACCAAGGTGCGGGGCATGTTTGTTCATCCGAAACAGGTGGCGCTGGTTGCCAACCGTTTTACCCAGATCCAGCGGGCGCGATTGGTGATTAGCGGGGCAGTGGGGCATGACCAGATGAGCCTTTGGGTTGAAGTGGCACCGGGTGCGGTGTCGGACGATCTCAGGCAGTCATTGGTGGATGCCGTGAGGGATGTTACCAAGTTGCGGGCGGAAATCGTGTTTGAGCAGCCTGGCCAGTTGCCTAATGACGGCAAAGTCATTGATGATGTCAGGTCATATGAGTAACCGCTAATGTTGCCTGAAACCGGCATTACAGGAGATGATGCCGGTTTTGCCATCCCAAAAGGGCAGGCGTGCCGGTTACGTAGGGGAGACTGTTAATTAACGATAACCGGATTGACAGTTGTCGTTCGGTGTGGGAGTATTACGAGATAAAATGTTACATAGACGATTATTTCGCCTGATGCCTTCAAAAAATCTCCGTTTCCCAAGTTCGTCACCCCAAGGGCTGTAATCATGCCACGTATCGTTATGCTTTGGCTGGTTACTGTTATGCTTGCGGGCTGTGCTAACGCACCGTCCGTTTATGCGTTCGGATCATACTTTCCTTCCTGGTTGCTTTGCGCCTTTGTTGGTATTATTGGGGTGGTTCTGGTACGTGTGGTTTTTATTCGCCTGCAACTTGATGATGCCTTGCCGCTTCGCCTTCTGGTCTACCTGTGTGTAGCACTCATCATTGCCATTGCCACCTCGATGGCCTTCTTCTCTACCTGATCCATGAGTCACCCCATTTCCCCCAACAAGCATAAAGCGGTGGCCCGATTGGTTGCTGCCATCATTATCGTGGCTGCCGTTGCACTGGTCCTGTTTTTTCAATGGAAAAATAGCCCTTTGTCGGAAGATGCCATGTTGCAGGCCGATGTTGTACATATCAGTACACCTGTTCCGGGCCGGGTTGAGCAGTTCCACGTTGTTGAAAACGGTAAGGTAAAGCGCGGCGAGCTTCTGTTTACCCTGGACCCAACGGTTTACCGTCTGCGCGTTGAACAGGCCGAAGCCGAACTTAAGTCGGCCATGGCGGCCCGGGATGCGAAACGGCGGCAGATTGAAGCCGAACGTGCCAACCTTACCGTTGCCAACGAGCAGGTGGAACGTGCACTTTCAAACCTGAGCCTTACCGAAAAAACACTGGAAAGACTGATTCCCCTGAACAAGAAGGGTTTTGTGACCACTCAGCAGGTTGATGACGCCAGAACCCTGCACCGCGATGCCCAGGTCAGTCTCAGGCAGGCACAAGCCCAGGTCCGGGCGGCAGAAAGCCTGGTTGGGAACCTTGAGGCGGCCGATGCCCTGGTTCAGGTCAGCCAAAGTGCCCTGGCCATTGCCCAGCGTGCGCTGGCCGATACGCAAGTGCGTGCCCCCCATGACGGGCTGGTGGTAGGGTTGTCGGTGTCAGCGGGTGAGTACGTGGCACCCGATCAGTCCCTGTTCACCCTGATTAATACCGAACAATGGTATGCCACCGCTTTCTTTCGCGAAACCGAGCTGATGGAGCTCAAGCCCAATGCCTGTGCGCTGGTTTATGCGCTTGCTGATCCCTCTGTCAAGATTAAGGGAAGGGTAGACAGCATAGGCTGGGGCGTGAGCGCTATTGATATGATTGATTTGCCCCGCACCCTGCCTATCGTGCAAAAATCCCTGAACTGGGTGCGGGTAGCGCAGCGCTTTCCGGTTCGGGTGCGCCTGGAAGATGCACCTGAAAACCTGTTGCGCGTTGGCGCATCGGCTGTTGTGGTGATCAAAAAACATGACGACGACTGCTAATCGCTTTTTGTCTGTTGTCCTGCATACCGCACGCAATGATCTGCGTCCCTTTGACGGGCGCCTAGCCATGGCCTGGCGGGTTGCTGCCCAATGCGCGCTGGCGGCCTTTGTGTTCATGACTTACGGCATCCCGTTGGCGGCAATCGGGTGCTACCTGATCCTCTTCTTGATGAAACCCGATAGCGCCGAAAATACCTTAATGGCGATTGGTTTGACGATTTTGGTGGCACTGGTGGTGGTCATGCTGCTTTATCTGGTTCGCTGGACGATTGATGACCCCATGTTGCGTCTGGTGGTGATTGCCGTCGGTTCTTTTACTTTTCTGTATCTGGGTGCTGCCAGCCAGTTGGGGGAGATTGGCAGTGTGCTTGCCCTGGTTGTGGGTTTTGCCATGACCTTGCTGGGCGATGTTCCTTTTGGCGAGGCTGCCACGCGCGCGTTGCTTTATGCCTGGTTGATGACGGTGGCTCCCATGGGCATTATTGTGGGCTTCAACCTGTTTCTGGGTCGCTCGGCGGTACGCTTGTTGAAATCAGAGTTGGTGCAAAGGCTTGAAATGGCGGGGCGGGTGCTTGAGCAGGCAACGGCGGTTGATGATTTGCATGCGCTGCTGCACGAAGGCAATGAAGCCCTGAAAAAGCGTGCGGGGAATATCAAACTGTTGCATTTGGTCTCTACCGCTCAAAACCGTTATTTGAATGTTGCGATTGATGAATCCTATCGCCTGATGCTTGCCGTTACAACGCTGGCTGGCCGCCTGCCTGAACAGCAACGCGCCGAACTGGCGGCACAATGTCGTCTGACCGCCCGGGCGGTGGCAGAAGGTTGTCCGCCCAATGCCTCTTCTGAAAACATCAACACGTATGGAGCGGGCCCTGCCGAAGCAGCCAGACAGGCGCTTGATACGTTGCTGGGCCGTTGCGCCATGCCGGCCTTGCCGGCCGGTAAAGCGTCTTTCTTCTTCAAAGATGCGCTCACCAATCCGAAGTATGTGCGATTCGCCCTTAAAACCACAGCGGCCGCCCTTATCAGTTATCTGGTTTATGAAGCGATCGACTGGCAAGGTATCCATACAGCCATGATCACCTGTTATGTGGCTGCACTGGGAACCACCGCCGAAACGGTACACAAACTCATGCTGCGTATCATTGGCTGCTTAATTGGTGCTGCCATGGGCGTGGCTTCCATCCTGTTTCTGATTCCCCACATGACCGGTATCGGCTCATTAATGGCGCTGGTATTTGCCGGTATCCTGGTGGCCGGGTGGGTATCAGCGGGCAGCGAGCGGATTGCGTATGCGGGTATTCAAATCGGCCTGGCATTTTTGCTGACTGTTTTGCAGGGCTTTGGCCCTGATATTCAGATGTCTGCCGCCTCTGATCGCGTGGTGGGTATTTTGCTGGGCAATCTGGTGATGTATCTGGTTTTTACCCGGATTTGGCCGCTTGGCATCGCATCGACGGTGAATGACACGCTAAACGATGCCCTGGACGGGCTCACGCAAATTCTGGATTCAAGTCACACGCAACCCGTCACTATGGATGCGATCTCCAACGTGGTTGCTACCTTGCATCAGGCCCGGGAAGCACTTGGTCTGTCACTGTTCGAGCCACGAAATTTACGGCTGGATGATGAGACCATTTCGCGCCTGAAAGACTTGATTGTGCGTGCAGAGGCCTTGTGTTCCGTGGTGGCTTTCAAGTCAGCAGGTCCTCTTGCCATTGCAAGTGCCCTGAATGAGATTGACCAAATGAAGCAATTACTAAGCAAGAGTCAAGGATGATTAAACAGGCATTTTTTCCTGCCCGATTTAATCCCGCCTTAAGGCAGCCGCGTCTTGTTTTGGCAATGTGTGTGGTTTTGTCCGGTTGTGCCAGCGATGCCCTGATGCTGGCGCCGGCTTCGCCCGATAAGCCATGGAAGCCGTCTGCGCAAGATCCGGTTGTTTCTGCGACGACATCTGGCAGCCCCGAGGTGCCGTCGGGTTTTGGTGTGCCTGCCTTGCCCGAGGTGTCCGTGTTGCCTGCTGCACCGGCCATTGACAGCAAACAGGCCTATGGTTTGCCCGAGCTGATAGATATTGCCCAGCGGGAAAATCCCGATACACGCCTGGCCTGGAACCGGGCAAGGCAAGCCGCCCTGGCGGTTGGGATGGTAGAGGCGACTTTCTTGCCGCAATTGTCCGCCAATGTGATTGGCGGCTGGCAAAAGACGCATACGCCGCTTCCTTTGCTGCCTGGTAATCGAAGTATTAATACCGAGTTGCATGGGGTGGTGCCGGCGCTGGCGCTTGAATGGCTGATTTTTGATTTCGGGCAACGTAGTGCGCTTGCCGAAGGTGCCCGGCAGGCTTCGTTTGCGGCCAATGTCCTGTTTAATGGCATGCATCAGAAAATTATTCATGAGGTGACGCACGCTTATTATCAGTATGGCGGGGCGAATGCGCAAATACTGGTGGCCGATCAGGCCCTGAAAAATGCGCGCCAGATTGCCAATGCAGTTGAAGCGCGTCGCAAGGCCGGCCTTGCCACCGTGCTGGAAACGGCCCAGGCCAACCAGCAAGTGGCCCAGGCAAAGTTGCGACAGGTGACGGCGCAAGGCAATCAACAAATTGCTTATCAGGCTCTTCTGGCTGCAGCGGGTCTGCCGGCAAACTTGCGTATCAAGGTTGGCGCACCACCAAAAAATACACTACCCGATACCAACACGATGTTAACGGATGAGGCCATACGGCTGGCCATTTCCCGGCGTCCTGATGTGCTGGCCAGTTATGCCGCCATGAAAGCCAGTGCGCAGGGGATCACCGCTGCCGAGGCCGAGTTCCTGCCGAAAGTGTACCTGGGGGCTGTGGCTGCCCGCAACCGTACCAATTTTGATGTGCGCGGTTTACCTGGCCTGCAACAGCAAACCAGTTCAAGCAATGTCATACTGGGCGTAACAATCCCGATATTTGATGGCGGGCTTCGTTCGGCCCGCTTGCGGGATGCGCGCATTCAGGCAGACAAGGCTTCTGATGTTTTCCAGCAATCCCGGCAGGCTGCCATGCGGGAAATCATTGCGGCGTCCAATATGCTGCGTACGGCATTGGCTAGCCATCAGGCGGCTTCCGAGCTGGTCAGGACCGCGAAGACAACTTACGATGGCGCGCTTGAAGCCTATCGCCAGGGATTAGGTACCCTGACGGCAGTTACCATTGCCGATACGGCACTGCTGGATGCACAACAAGCCCGTATGGATGCAAGGACTGCCTCTCAGGTGGCGGCAGCCAACCTGGCTTTTGTGACGGGGAATATGACTGCGGCACGCGAAAGCTGGATTGAATCGGGTATGTGAAAAGGCCCTGGTTTAGTGTTCGCATATGTGCAATGGGATGCCTCCTTGGTTGCCTGGATTGGCCAAGCAAGGGGGCATCTGTTATAATGGCCTCTTGGTACCGATGGGTGCCAATCATCAAGTTGCTTTATTTGCAACTGTCTCAAGGTTATTTTTTTTAAGTGTGAAGTAAATATTAATATTTTCAGCTTAAATATTTACGGTAACACTTATTTTAAGTGTAAATCAAATATCAATATTTAAAGACGCACTTAAAAAACAGCCTTTCCTTAAGACGAAAATAATTATTAAAAAACACACACGCGGGCTCGCACCGCGTGTTTTCGTCGTTCATCATTACATGGAGTTTTATTTTGGCTAAAACAAAAATTGCTATTTTAGGTGCAGGTCCCAGTGGTTTGGCGCAATTGCGTGCTTTCGAGGCTTTACGCAAAGCCGGCGTAGCGGATCTTCCTGAAATTGTATGTTACGAAAAACAAAATGATATTGGTGGCATGTGGAATTACACATGGCGCACCGGCCTGGATAAAAACGGTGAACCCGTGCATGGCAGTATGTACCGCTATTTATGGTCTAACGGCCCCAAAGAGTGCCTGGAGTTTGCAGACTATGGTTTTGATCAGCACTTCAATCAGCCACTTCCTTCATACCCGCCACGTGAAGTCCTTAAAGATTACATCATGGGACGCATTGACAAGCGGGCCATTTTTAATTATATCCGTTTCGAGTGCCCGGTTCGCTGGGTGACTTTCAGTGAGGAAACCGGTCTGTTTACGGTTACTGTGATGAACCATAAAACCGGTGAACAGGAAACCGAAGAATTCGATTACGTGGTTGTGGCCACCGGTCACTTTTCTACGCCCAATATGCCTTACTACCAGGGCATGGAGCAATATCCGGGGCGAGTCTTGCATGCGCATGATTTTCGTGATGCACTGGAATTTTCAGGGCAGGATGTATTGCTGGTGGGGGGGAGTTATTCTGCTGAAGATATTGGCTCCCAATGCTATAAATATGGTGCGAAATCTGTAACGATAAGCCAGCGCAGCGGTTCGTTTGGTTATGCCTGGCCCGAGAATGTGAGTGAAAAACCGGGTCTTGATCATATTGAAGGTAATGTGGTTCACTTTACCGACGGCAGTTCGCAGGCTTTTGATGCCATTATTATGTGTACGGGTTATCAGTTCCATTTTCCATTCCTGCCTGATGATCTGCGTCTGGATACGCATAATTGCCTGTACCCCGATAATCTTTATAAAGGCATTTTTTTCCAAAGCAATCCCAAGCTGATTTATCTGGGCATGCAAGATCAATGGTTTACGTTTAATATGTTTGATGTCCAAGCCTGGTATGCCCGTGACGTGATCATGGGTAAAATCCAATTGCCTGACGAGGCAGGTCGCCGTAAAGACATGGATGCCTGGCAGCACCGTCACGGGCAGTTGGGCAGTGATGACGAATGTATTGATTTTCAGGCCGGTTATATTGATGATCTGGTTGGCGCTACAGACTATCCCGAGTTTCCTGTGAGCCAGCAGGCCGATCTGTTCAAGCAATGGCAGGAAGATAAAAAAGCCGATATTATGGGTTTTCGCAATAAAGTTTATCGTTCAACCATTACCGGGACAATGGGGGCCAGGCTCCCAAAACCTTGGCTGGAAATCAAGGATGATTCCCTTGAGGGTTTCATGTCTTTGAAGTTTGAAGAAGTAGTCTGATTGATGCGTTCATGATAATGACGACGGTTTTGCCAGAATACGCTAGGCGTATGCGGAAAAACCGCCAATTCCCGGGGATGTGTTTCCGGGAATTTTGCAGGTAGCAAAAAATAAGGTTGGTCATGGCCAACCTTATTTTTTTCAGGCCTTTTCTTTGGCCTGTTTCCTGATTTTGGTCTTGATGCGGTTTTGTTTCAGGCTTGAAAGATGTTCAACAAAAACCTTGCCCATTAAATGATCCAGTTCGTGTTGTACACAGACGGCCAGAAGGCCGTCTGCCTCAAAGGTGTATTCTTCGCCTTTTTCATTCAGTGCTTTCACCTTGACTTCTGCCGAACGCTCCACCTTGTCGTAAATACCGGGCACCGACAGGCAGCCTTCTTCATAAACCTGGGTGTCATCGCTTTTCCAGGTAATTTCCGGGTTGATCAGTACGCGAAGTTCCTTGCCTTCTTCAGAGATGTCAATCACCACAACGCGCTCATGAACATCCACCTGGGTAGCGGCAAGGCCAACACCAGGGGCGTCATACATGGTTTCAGCCATATCCTTAACGAGTTGGCGAATCCGGTCGTCCACCTGTTCAACAGGTTTGGCCACTTTGTGCAAACGTGGGTCGGGATAATGAAGAATAGGTAGTAATGCCATAAAATAAAATGCTTGTTCAAGTAAAAGACGCGTTTACCGGTTTGTAAAAATACTTGCCGGTATAAGGAGTTAGAGGCGTCAAAAGGTATTTGGTTCAGCCAAACGTGAGTGGACAGGAGCCCGGCACGTTAGTAATAACGATATTATAGGCAATTTTTGCGGGCTGATATAACAGCCGTGCTTTAAGTGGTGGATTTCTCCATGAGGGAAAGGGCGGGAAAAAGTACCTTGTGACGGCCGGGCAGACTAAATTATCCGTTTTGCCGTTTCTCCTCAGTAAATAGTGGCACACTGTGGTATTTCAGATTGGTGCGCGGGTGCCGGCCTTTTGGTCGCGGCGGCACGGTAAGATAATGCTTATTTCATCCTTGTTTTTCAAATGTCTTTTATGAGCTCCCAAGAAGAATTGCAGGCCTGGCTAAGGCTTACGCTTGAGCCGGGCGTGGGTCCGGTAACGGCGCGTCAGTTGCTGGCAGTGTTTGGTTTGCCAGACCAGGTGTTTGCCGCTTCGGTTGGCCAGCTCATGAAATACCTGCCACAAAAACTGGCTTTGCAACTGGCCACAGCGCCGGAACCCGCCATTCAGGAATTAAGCAACAAAACTTTTGAGTGGCTGGCCCGGCCCGGTCATTATATTGTAACGCTGGCCGACCCTTTATATCCCAAAGCCCTGTTTGATACCCATGACCCGCCCATCTTGTTATATGTGGATGGCCGTCCCGAGGTATTGGCCATGCCCGCCATTGCCATGGTGGGGGCCCGTAATGCTACCTTGGGAGGTAGTGACAATGCCCGTGCCTTTGCCAAATACCTGGCCGGGCAGGGCTGGTGCGTGGTAAGCGGGCTTGCCCATGGGATAGACGCCGCCGCCCACGAAGGCGCCCTTGCGGCCCCGGCAGGCACCGGCAGCACGATTGCCGTGATGGGTACCGGCATCAACCGCCTGTACCCGGCCGCCAACAAGAGCCTGGCCCTGCGCATTCGCGAACAGGGGGCGCTGGTTTCAGAACTGCCACTGGATACACCTGCCGTGGTGCATCAGTTTCCGCGTCGCAACCGGATTGTGGCGGGTTTGTCCAAAGGGGTGCTGGTGGTGGAAGCGGCCAAACAAAGCGGTTCACTCATTACCGCCCGTTTGGCCGGGGAAATGGGTCGTGAGGTTTTTGCCATTCCGGGTTCAATTCACTCCCCTTTGTCACGAGGCTGCCATGCCCTGATTCGTCAGGGTGCAAAACTGGTGGAAACGGCCAAGGATATTCAGGAAGAATTAACGGGTGTCCCAGGAAATAATGTGAACGTTGGCCTGATAGGCGCGCAGAAGGCGGGTGGGCAATCCCGGCCTATACCTGCTGAAGATTTTACGCCCAGTCCCGAACAGTGTCGTTTGCTGGAGCGGATGGGGTTTGAGCCCCTCAGCCTGGATGCTCTGGTTAACGACTTGCAGATTGATGTGTCTCAAGCAACTGGCCTGTTGTTGACGTTGGAGCTGGCGTCTTATATTGTGCGTTTGAATGATGGGCGATATCAGCGTGTACGCTAGGCAGTTCAGATTATAATCAAAGCTTGAAAAAGCCGTTGATGGCACTGAATTATTATTTTTAAAATCAGCAATCAAAAGAAAGGGAGACAGTCATGGCATTGCCAGGAAAAGTGAAAATTGTAGAAGTAGGCCCACGGGACGGTTTGCAAAATGAGAAAGAATTCGTACCTACCGATATTAAGGTGGCACTGGTAAACCAGCTTAGCGATGCCGGTTTTCTGAATATAGAGGCGACTTCATTCGTGTCACCCAAATGGGTACCGCAAATGGCCGACGGTGCCCAGGTGATGGAAGCCATCCAGCGCCGTGAAGGGACTATTTATTCGGTGCTAACGCCCAATATGCGCGGTTTCGAAGGTGCCGTGGCGGCCAAGGCCGATGAAGTGGTTATTTTTGGCGCGGCCAGCGAGGCTTTTTCACAAAAAAATATCAATTGCTCTATTGATGAATCCATTGACCGTTTCGAGCCTGTAGCCCAAGCGGCCAAAGAAGCGGGTATCCGCTTGCGTGGCAGTATTAGCTGTGCGCTGGGTTGCCCCTATCAGGGAGATGTCCCTGTTGAATCGGTGGTGCACGTGGCCCAACGCATGATTGCCCTGGGCTGTGATGAAATTGATGTCGCCGATACGATTGGCGTGGCAACGGCTACCCAGGTTTACCGGGTCATGTCGGCGGTTACCGAAAAGGTTGATCCGCGCCAGGTTTCCGGGCATTTTCATGATACCTACGGGCAGGCGCTCGCTAATATATATGCTTCTTTGCAGGCCGGTATTTCAATTTTCCATTCATCGGTAGCCGGATTGGGTGGCTGCCCTTATGCCAAGGGCGCAACCGGCAATGTGGCGACTGAAGATGTCCTGTATATGTTGCATGGCATGGGCATTGAAACCGGTATAGACCTGGATGCCGTGATTACCACCGGGCAGTGGATTTCCGATTACCTGCAACGTCCCAATGCCAGCCGTGCGGGCAAGGCCCTGGTCAATAAACGGGCTGCCGTTTGTGCCTGATATTTTCTAACGCGGGTCAAAGTGGGTGGTGATATCCAGGATATCCTCGTCCACCATTGCCCGTCGGCAGGCTTCCTCGGAAATTTCATGACCTTCGGCGATCGTCATGTGGGCAGGTAGTTCAATGTGCACTTCCACTAAAATCATATCGCCCATTTTGCGGGTTTTAAGGTCATGTATGCCTAACAGTCCAGGAGTGCTTGCCAGTTTGTCGTGAATGCGCTGGTAGGTTTCGGCATCAACCGAGCGGTCTGTCAGGTCATTCAGGGTAGACCACATGAATTTAAGTCCCATGCGGGAAACCATCAGGCCCACGATAAGGGCGGCGATCGGGTCAGCCCAGGTAAGGCCAGCCATATTGGCCAGAATCCCGATAGCTACAATCAAGGATGAAGCGGCATCCGAACGGGAATGCCAGGCATTGGCCACCAACATGGAAGAACGTACTTTCTCGGCCTGTTTGAGCAAGTATCTGAAGAGTAGCTCTTTGCCGATCAGCGTGGCGATGGCAATAATCAGGGCCGAGTAGTGCACGGTTGCAATCGGCTGTCCACTTTGCACGCTCTGGGCTGCGGCCCAGATCATTTCAACACCTACCAGCAATAATAAAATACCAATGCCCAGTGCGGCCAGGGTTTCAAAACGCTGGTGCCCATACTGGTGGCTGTCATCAGGTCCTTTATTGGCATGTTTGCTGGCAAACAGCACCGCAAAATCCGACACCAGGTCGGACAGGGTGTGGACGGCATCGGCAATTAAGGCTTGTGACTGGGCGATAATGCCAATAATAATTTGCAAAACCGCCAGGCTGAAGTTAACGGCCACACTGACCCAGGTGCTAATGCGGGCAACCCGGACACGCTCATTGTTTTGTGCCAGGGTGGCTCCCGGTTTTTTTGCAGTGTGGTGGTGGCTGGATGCGTCCAGGTTATTGGGGTCGGAATGAGGTAATTGACTCATAATTATGGACAGTATCGAAAGAAATGATGATTGCCGTTACTTTAACTGAATCCTCGTGAGATAAGCGGGACTTGCCGGGATTTACGGCATGTGGTGAGTTAAAATCGTTATCATTCAGGATTATTTGCAGGAAGATAAGGAATTATGCGAGTCGTATTTGCCGGTACCCCCGAGTTTGCCCGCCTGGCCTATGAGGCGATTATTAAAGCCGGACATGACGTCCCATTGGTGTTGACCCAGCCCGACCGCCCCTCTGGCAGGGGGCTGAAATTAACGCCCAGCCCGGTTAAGCAGGAAGCCTTGGCGCAAGGGGTGCAAGTATTGCAACCCCAAAGCCTGCGGCTTGATGGCAAGTATCCTGACGAAGCCTGTCAAGCGCAACAGGTATTGCAGGCACTGGCCCCCGATGTGATGGTGGTGGCCGCTTATGGTTTAATTTTACCCCAGTGGGTGCTTGATTTACCCAAGTATGGTTGCCTGAATATTCATGCCAGCCTGTTGCCGCGCTGGCGCGGGGCGGCGCCCATTCAGCGGGCTATAGAGGCCGGTGATGCGCAAACCGGGGTGGCGATTATGCAAATGGATATTGGGCTGGATACCGGTGATGTACTGCTTGAAAAAAGAATTGATATTACCGACCAGACCGCTGCCGTGTTGCATGACCAGCTGGCTGCCTTGGGTGCCGAATGCATTACCGCGGTATTGGGCAAGCTGGGTACGGGTGAACTCAAGGCTGTGCCCCAGCCCGAAGAAGGGGTGACTTACGCGGCCAAACTGGAAAAGTCCGAAGCCCCGATTGATATTAATCAGGATGCTCCAACCATTGCCCGCCGCATTCGTGCCTTTAATCCGGTGCCAGGGGCAACTTTGCAATTGCCAGGCCTGAAAGACCCGGTCAAGGTGTGGCAGGCGGTGGCCTTGGATGAAAATACCGGCGCAGCACCAGGCAGCGTGTTACGGGCCACGGCCGACGGGGTGGATATTGCCACCGGGAAGGGCGTATTGCGTTTGCTTGAATTGCAAAAGGCCGGTGGCAAGCGACAGCCGGTCGCGGTTTTTGTAACGGGATGGAAACCTTGAACAGCCGTAAAACAGGGATTTTGTTTTCAAAATACCTGATGACCGGTGTGTTGAATACCCTGATTCACTGGGGTGTTTTTTTTCTGGTGTACCGTGTTTTCAGTACCAGCCAGGCTACGGGCAATTTTGTGGCTTTTTGCGTTGCCGTAACCTTCAGTTTTTTTGCCAATGCCAAGTTTACGTTCAAGTCCAATGCCAGTTTAAGGCGTTATTTATTGTTTGTGTTATTCATGGGTGCGCTTTCCATTCTGGTGGGATGGGGCGCCGATACCTTGGGTGCCTTGCCCATTATCACGCTGGTGTTTTTTTCGGGTATCAGTCTGGTGCTTGGGTTTATTTACGCAAGATATATTGTGTTCAGGCCCTAGGCATTCCCACGCGGAGCATGGGAATGAGTCTGAATCTTCGTTCCCACGCTCCCGCGTGGTAACAAGGATTCCTTGGCGATCAAGTTAACGCATTCACGATATCCGCTGGTGAGGTGAACAGGAAGTTTGGCTGTTCCTGTTGCAGGGCATCATGGCTGTTATAGCCCCAGGTGACGGAACCAATCATGACGTTGGCTTTGTGGGATGCTTCAATATCACGTAGCTCATCACCAATCAGCAGGCATTCAGCTGGGGACAGTTTGTGTTTATCAAGCAATTTGCCCAGCTTGGCCGGTTTGCCGAAAAGATCGGTGCCGCACAGGAACTCATGAAAGTAATCCACATTCGTTTTAAGAATCTGGCGTACATTAATTTCACTGTTTGAGCTCAGGATTGCCATTTTGTATCCCTTGGCATGCAACTGTTGCAACGCTTCGGGAATACCGCCAAACAGTTCAATATCGGGTGATGCGTCCTGCATGCGCTGGCGGAATTCCATCAGGATAGCGGGCGCTTTCCAGAAAGGAATTTGCAGCACTTGCAAAATCTCGCCGGCTTCCATACTGCGCAAGCGGGCCTTTTCTTCAGCGGAAGGATCACGGAAATTATATTTTTGTGCGACACTGCTTAAGATTTCATCGAACCAGGGCAGGGTATTGGCCAGGGTGCCATCGAAATCAAAAGCAATGATTTTGGGAAATACGCTCATTACTTGACGTCTGCCCACAAATCGTATTCATCGGCATCGGTCACAAGCGCACGGACGAGATCACCGGGTTTGAGTGGTGTATCGCTGCTTAAATAAACACAGCCGTCAATTTCGGGGGCGTCGGCGCTGGAGCGGCCAATCGCATCGCCATCTTCGTCGATTTCATCAACCAGGACGCTAATTTCCTTGCCGATTTTGGTTTGCAGGCGAGCAGCTGAAATAGCCTGCTGGTGCGCCATGAAGCGTTCCCAACGATCCTGTTTGACATCATCAGGAACCGGGTCGGTCAATTCGTTGGCGGGTGCGCCTTCTACCGGCGAATACTGGAAGCAGCCAACCCGATCAAGCTGGGCTTCGCTCATCCAGTCAAGCAGGTATTGGAAATCCTCTTCGGTTTCACCGGGAAAACCCACGATAAAGGTGGAGCGAATGGTTAGTTCGGGGCAGATTTCACGCCATTTTTTAATGCGGGCCAGGGTTTTGTCTTCAAACGCCGGGCGTTTCATGGCTTTTAAAATGCGCGGGCTGGCGTGCTGGAAAGGAATGTCCAGATAGGGCAAAATCTTGCCTTCAGCCATAAGAGGGATGACTTCATCGACACTGGGATAGGGGTACACATAGTGCAGGCGAACCCACACACCCATTTCAGCCAGGGCGCTGCACAGCTCGGTCATGCGGGTTTTAACCGGGCGGCCATTCCAGAAGCCGCTGCGATATTTAAGATCTACCCCGTAGGCGCTGGTGTCCTGGGAAATAACCAGGATTTCTTTCACGCCGGCATTGACCAGGCGCTGGGCTTCGTCCAGGACATCGCCAATCGGGCGGCTGACCAGGTCTCCACGCATGGACGGGATAATACAGAAGCTGCAGCGATGGTTGCAGCCTTCGGATATTTTCAGGTAGGCGTAATGACGGGGCGTCAGCTTGATGCCTTGTGGTGGCACCAGGTCTGTAAAAGGGTCGTGCTCCAGATTGGGCGGGGCGGCTTCATGCACGGCACGCACCACCTCTTCATATTGCTGGGGGCCAGTGACCGCCAGCACGCTGGGGTGCACATTGCGAATCACATCTTCTTCCACCCCCATACAGCCGGTCACAATGACCTTGCCATTTTCGGCCAGCGCTTCCCCAATGGCTTCAAGTGATTCGGCTTTGGCGCTGTCAATGAAGCCACAGGTGTTAACCACCACCACATCCGCGTTTTCATAAGAGGGGGAAATTTGATAGCCTTCGGTGCGCAGCTGGGTAAGAATGCGCTCAGAATCGACCAGGGCCTTGGGGCAGCCAAGGCTGACAAAACCGACTTTGGGGTTGGACATAAAACGAACCTTTTAACTAATTGTGTGGGGGCTCTCCATTCATAAGCTTGGTTGTGAATGGAGGTAGAGAGATTGCAGCAGCAATATTATACCGAAAACAACGTCACTGCTTCTCTCAAAAAAAAGCAGTGACGGCTGTTTTCTGAATGCTTATGCCAGTTTTGAAGGATCTTGAGTTCATAAATACGCTGATGCGCCCCTTAAGTGCCGTTGAATTGTGACCAGGCGTTTAAGGTAAAAAATGTTACAGATATATTTTGTCATGCAAATAATGTCTGGTTGGCTTAATTTAAATATACTCACATTTGCTTGCTTAATTGTTATAATCCCTTACGTATTTGCGTATTTTATTTTTTTTATAAGAATTTTTATTCTTTTATTTTTTGGTTGGCGCATGTTTTTTGTAATAGGGATGCAAGCCCATCATGCCATTCCAGAGGTGAAGTAATTGACAGAGACAGGGTTGAATGGCTTGACTGGGCCATTACTGCGCGCCGGGCGTAGAGGAGACTACACTTCTTTAGGTGAGGTTGGGCAACCAGTGTTTAGGGTGGCCGATCAACTTCGGGAAGCATTAAAACGCAAGCTGGGCGCCGTAGATGGTGACAGCGGCTTGCTGTATGCCGATCATTTTGCCATCCCTAAAACAGACCAGTTGGGCGATACCATTGACTGGTATGCCTCTTTTTCAGGCGATGTCATCCCGTGGGAATCCGCCACAGAAGAAGAGCGTGATGTGGCCCGAGGGTATTTGCGCAATCTGGAGCATCGTTTAACCGCGTATCGCGAGAGTTTTGCGCTTCGGCAAAAAGGCAGCGGGCAACAACGTTCCCAGGATGCCCAGGTTTTTGCCAAGCTTTTGTCCAAAATTTTGTATACCCCCGATGCCAACCATGTTTATTTGGTTAACGGTTTCCCTGTCCTTGCCTTTTGGGGGTTTACCTACCCTAAGGCCAAACTGCCACTAGATCCTTTTCTGCCTTTATTCCCCAAGGCGGCGCCTGTTGTTGCACCAGTCATCAACAGCGGCAGTAAACCCATGGCCAGTTCTGCCTTGCCGCCAGCGGCAGTTAGTGAAAAAGTGGCTGGCCGGCCGTGGTGGAGGTACCTTTTATGGTTATTGCTGCTGCTGTTGCTGTTGTGGTTGCTGCTCTTCGGTTTGCGTGCTTGCAGCCCTGCAGTGGCCGATAAATTCGGTATGCCGGCATTTTCTTTTAACCAGAACAACCCGCCAGCCAATAAGCCTCAGGTCCCAGCTTTACACGAAACAAAAGATGCCAGATTAGTAAACGTTAATCCTGATTTTGTCGGTGGCAATAAACGAATGTCAGGTGTGGAAGGAACAACAGGACCAGGTCTGGCGCCAGCTGCTATCTTGGGGCCAGAGCCCGGGAAACCGGATAACAGCATGGAAGCCGGTGGTCGGGATACCGGTAAGCCGGCTCCCCGGGTTCAGCCTGAAAACAATTTGCTTTTGCCCGATGATACGTCCGGTTCACAGACCGGGATGACAGATCCGCCCGTTTTAACCAATCCGTCCCTGTTGCCGGAAGAAGCGGGCTTGCCCAATGACCCTGCTTTGGCCGGAGTACCTGCACCGTCAGTCACTGCGCAAAACCTTGAATTGCCAGCGCTTGCGCCAGACGGTCCGGCCCGGTTTCTGAATGGAACCTGGAAGGCGGGTTCGGGCATCCAGGACAAACGCACAGGTAAGCCGCTGAGTCTTGAGTACGAGTTTAATCAGGGAAGTGGCAAGGTAACCTTGCAAAATGTAAATGGTGCGCAGTGTAGCGGAGATGCAAGCGCAAAAATGGTTAATGGCCATTTGCATATTGACAGCCTGGGGCGCTCTGTGTGTGCCGATGGCTCAAGTTTCGAAATGCCTGAGGTTGTTTGTGCACCGGGCGCTACATCGGCCGCTGACTGTATAGGGAAGTATGACGATACCAGCTTCCCGATCAATATGCGTAATGAGAATAAATAGGACTGATCACATAACATGTTGCCTGAACTCACACAGTTTGAAGATAATATTACCTTGGTAAGCAATACCGGTATTCAGTTTATTGATTTTGGCCTTGATTTAAATGTTAAGAAAGAGCCAGGCGGTGAATTTGCCAAAGCCAGCCCAGAGACGGTTACCCGTCTTGCCTATAATGAAGAGAATGACTTTTATTATTACGACAAGACACCTGAAGTTATTCCCAACAATATAGTCAAGGTGGAGCCTGAGTATGATGTGCCCCTTGAAGCAAGCCTGCAATTGTTGAACGCTGAATGGTTGCCATTGCCATTTGTAAAGTTTAATGCCCCGTTTCATTATGATCAGGGGCCATCAAACTGGGCCAGAATGCGCATTGTCAAATTGGACAGTCCTGACCTTGATGGAAATAATTATCGGGTCACCATTGCTTTCGATACGAATTTAATGCCCGAAAATGAGCATTCCAGCTATTTGGCACCCAGCAAAAAAGACGTCAGTTCAGGTGCTTTATTTTGCTTGAGTATTGGCGTAGGGCAAACCCGCTGGTTTTTTATGCAGGAATGGGTCAATGGCTGGCTGGAAGAAATATTCAAACATGGGTCTGCTCATCTTGATGCAGAAGAACTTGATGATGCGTTGACACGCCGTGAACCACAGGCTCATTACCTTAATGTGCTTAGCTTGCTGGCACCAAGTACCGTGCATAAAAGCCCAGTCCAGCCAAAGCGTAAAGTGCCAACCGTCAAGATGGTTAGTAGTGAGCTTAACACTTCAGTATCAACGATACCGGTTGACCTGGTGCTTGATGTTGGTAATTCGCGAACCTGCGGGATACTCATCGAAAACCTGGGCAATGACAGTTCCCGTTTGAATAGCCGTTATATTTTGCAATTGCGTGATTTGTCTGCACCTGAAAGGGTTTATAACGAACCCTTTGACAGTCGTGTTGAATTTGCCCAGGCCGTTTTTGGCAAAGAAAACTTTGCGGTTAAAAGTGGCCGTAAAGACTCATTTCTTTGGCCAACCATGGCGCGTGTAGGTGCGGAAGCGGGTCGTCTGGCCGGTCAGCGTCGTGGCACAGAAGGGGCTACCGGCTTATCCAGTCCAAAACGCTATTTGTGGGATGAAAAGCCCTATATGCATAGCTGGCGATTCAATTCATCTTATATCAAAAACGACACCGAAGCCCAGGCAACGGCAGCTCCTTTTGCGCATTTGATTAATGAACATGGCGAGGCCTTATATACCCTGGATGAAGATGATCGCCTTCCTGTTTTTGAACCAAAATATTCACGCAGTTCCCTGATGACTTTTATGTTGGCAGAGGTATTGACGCAGGCCTTGTGTCAAATGAATAGTCCGGCCCAACGGGCCCGTCAGGGGCAAACCAGTACCCCCCGTTATTTAAATAGCATTACCCTGACAGTCCCGCCAGGAATGGCGCAGGCAGAACGTGCCATATTGCGTAAACGCCTTGAGCAAACCGTAGCCCTGGTCTGGAAAAGCCTTGACTGGCATGCCGGTGAAGAATCCCCTTTCGAGGCGGTCAGGGACAATGATTCTTCTATCCCGCAGCCCGTTGTTCGGTTGCCCAAACTTAATGTTGAATGGGATGAGGCCTCATGTGGCCAGCTGGTGTATTTGTTTACTGAAATTAATGAGCATTTTGAAGGGCATCCCGAGCAGTTCTTCAAAACGATTTTACGCCCCGATAAAAAGCGGGACCAGACAGAAGAAAAAATCATTCTTGGCAGCATTGATATTGGTGGCGGTACCACAGATTTGGTGATTACCGAGTATCGGCTGGACAGAGCTGGCAGCAGTGGCACAGGCAGTAACGTACATATTGTGCCCCGGCAGCTTTTCCGGGATGGTTTCAAAGTGGCGGGTGATGATATTGTTCTGGATGTTATACGCCATTTTGTTTTACCGCATTTTTCCAGGGCATTGTCAGTTGCCGGGGTTAAACAGCCCGAGACATTAATGTCAGTGTTATGTGGCAATCATCAAATCAGTAAACAAGATGAGATCTGCCGTCAGCAACTGACTTTGCAGGTGTTCGTGCCTATTGCATTGGGTATTTTGAAAAGGTATGAACAGTTTGGGCTGGATAGCCATGAACAGCAGTTCACTTTTAGTTTCAAAGATTTAATGGGGCAGGCAACAGCCAGCAAGAAAGTACAGGATTTTGTGCTTAACCAGCTCCGTCTTAATTTGGGGAAAAGTGACCTTGAATTTGACCTGCACCAGATTGGTATTGATATTGATTTGCGTGAGCTTCACCGTATGTTTCTATCTGGCAAAATGACCATTACCGAGTCCTTGTCAGCGCTTTGTGAGGTTTTGGCGCACTACCCGTGCGATATGCTGCTGTTAACCGGCCGGCCTTCCCGTTTACCCGGGGTACAGGCTTTTGTACGTCAGAATTTGCCGTTGCACCCCGGAAGAATTTTACCCATGCATCAGTATCGTACCGGCGGCTGGTTTCCATTTCATAAAAACGGCATGATTGATGATCCGAAAACCACGGCTGCTGTCGGCGCGATGCTGTGCATGTTGTCCAGCACCTACAGTATTACCGGTTTCTTTTTCAGGGTTGTCGATTTAAAGCCTTATTCAACCATTCGTTATTTTGGTGTGATTGATAAAGGTAATCATATTTCTCAGGGTGATGTGCTTTATAGCGATATCAAAACCCTGGATCAACAAATGGTACTTCCGCTGGATGAACAGGGTGATACCCCGCAACTGGTGTTTCGCGGTGATATCCGCTTGGGTTTTCGTCAGCTGCCCATTGCGCGTTGGCCCGCCTCTCCGCTTTACACCTTGCGCTTTAGCAAGATGGGTAAGGATAAGAATAGCCGGGCATCACAAAATAGCGGGGCTGAAATACCCGTGATTCGGCTTCGCTTCAAGGTAAAAGAAGACCGTGATGCAAAAAATCAGGGCGTTCCCAGCGATACATTGAGCATTGCAGGAATAGAATCAAATGTTGTTAATGTCAGTTTTAACCGCAAGGATTTTGAACTGGAACTTAACACCATGCTAGATACAAACATGGCTGAAACCAATTATTGGCTTGATAGTGGGAATGTAAAATGAGCAATAAAACATTAACCGCCCAACAGCAGTCGTTAATGACGAAATGGGATGCCATTCATAATGGTTCTGCTCAGGCCTTGAGCTGGCTTCATGAGGCTCGCGCCACGGTACCCTCAGTAGATGCCGAGGCAAATGCTTTAAATATTAAGTTTTATCGGGCCCGTAATCTTGCAAAAAACCTAAGACGCGCAACGGCCACGCCTATGACGGTTGGTTTTTTTGGTTTGTCGCAAGCGGGTAAGTCGTATCTTATTTCAGCGCTGGCCGCTGATGCCAAAGGCGATCTGGAAACTGAAATAGCCAATGGCCAGACCTTAAATTTCATGGATCATTTCAATCCCGTTGGCAGCGGTAAAGAGGCAACGGGTCTGGTAACCCGTTTTACCGTCCAAAAACAGACAGTTAAAGATCCCACCTATCCGTTGCAGTTACGCTTGTTCCGGGAAATTGAAATTGCAATGATTTTGTCCAATGCCTGGTTCAAGGATTTTGATCAGGAAGGTGTTGAATTCAAAATTTCAGAAACATTGATTCAGCGAGTTCTGGCTCCCTACGACAATATTGATACCAGCCGCATAGTGCCAGGGGTCAGTGCAGAAGATATTGTGGCACTGATGGATTATTTGCATGTCCTGGCGAAAAACTCAGTGGGCAAACTGGATGCGCATTATTGGCCGCGCCTTATAAAAATTGCCCCTTATTTAAGTATTGCCCAACGTGCTGAGGTGTTTTCAATCTTGTGGGGACAGCAAGCCTTATTAAGCCAGACCTATGTGCAGCTAAGCCGTGTTTTACATCAGCTGGGTTTGTGTGAGGCGGTTGTTGCCCCCGTCGATGTACTCATCAAAGAGCAGGGTGGTTCACTGGTTCAGGAAAACAGTATCATGAATGTGGATACCCTGAATTTGTTATTGACCCAGCAGGATATCCCGGTTCAGGTACGGCCTCTGGTTAATGCAGAGCCAGGCAATCCTGTTAGTGTGTTAACGGCACAACTGGCTGCCCTGACAACCGAAATCGTCTTTCCGCTTGCCAGTGCGCCCAAAGCTGAAATTGTGGAAGAAGTCGATTTGCTTGACTTCCCCGGTTATCGTACCCGTCAGCAGCTATTAAACATTGAAGATGCACGAGAGGTGGGCTCTGATGCCAGTCCGGTAGCGCGCCTGTTTTTACGGGGTAAAGTGGCCTATCTTTTTGAGCGCTATACCACCTCGCAGGAAATGAATGCACTGGTCATGTGTACCAGTTCATTCAAGCAAAGCGAAGTGGTAACGGTTGGGCCGGTCCTGTCTGACTGGATCCATAAAACACAAGGTGCTTCACCCGAAGAGCGCAAGGGGCGTTGCGGATTGATTTGGGCCTTAACCATGATGGACGGCTTTATTGGCAATGCGCTTAATCTAAAGCCTGAACAGATGCCTGAAGCGGCAGAAAATATGCTAAAGCTAACCATGATGGAGCGCTTTGGGAATTTGCCATGGATGCAGGAATGGGAGCCTGGACAAGCGTTTAATAACACCTTTCTGGTGCGTAAACCACGCCTGCAAACATCATTTATCAATTTGGATAGTCAGGATAATGAAGAAAGCCTGGTCGTTCAGAATGAGGCCAAGCTGGCAGCGTTACGCAATGCTTTTGTTCAGACACCGGCAACGATACGGCATGTAGCCCAGCCCGAGGTAGCCTGGGATAGCATGCTGTCCCTGAACGATGGCGGTATTGGCCGGTTCAGCAGTAGTGTTAGTCGAATTGCTGATCTTGGCCTTAAGCTGCAACGCATTGAAGAACAGTGGCAACAGCTTAATAAATCATTGGGTGCTGATCTGAGGCGTTGGTATCAGGCTGATGGTGAGGCCGCACTCACTGAAAAAAACAATAAAGCACGGCTGATTCTTGGTGGCCTGGGGCAGGATGCCCGTTCTATTGCTGAGCTGATGCATTACATGGCCATTCCTGAAGAGGTTTTGCGTGATCTGTATTTAAGCGGTATGTATGAAGCAGACCCAGTGGATGACAGTGATGAAGGGCAAGTCCAGACGGCTACGCCTGCGCCCCTGTATGGGGATGACGGCGGGTTTGATTTTGGCGATCTTTTTTCGGCAGCTGGCGCAGACACGGAAGTTGCGGTGGCAGATCTCAAACCAAAAGAAAAAAGTGGTAAAGAGCATCGTTTTGCCAAAGCCGTGTTTAGTGCCTGGATTGCCCATTTACGCAATTTGCCCGAACAGACGGCAGTACTGGCAATCTTATTCAGGAAGCCCGAGACGGTGAGTGTGCTGATTGATGAAATTATTATTGCCAGCTATCGCTATGGATTGCAGGAAAAAATAGTGGCAGCCCTAATGCAGTACAGCTCAATTGGGAACCGGCGCGAGCGGACGGTAGACAAACAGGTGCTTATCGTGCAGCTGGTTTTGCAGGATTATATTGCCTGGTTGGGCAATCTTGATAAAGCCGCTGAAAACAGAAGCAAACGCCTGAAAAATCAGCCCGGAGCCGTGTTTGATTTTTATTCTCAACAATGCCCTGAAGACTTGCCTGTATTGTCTGAAAAAGCGGCTGAGCAGGGAAGGAATTATCTGTTTGATTGGCTTTCTGCCGTTTTTGATTTAACTATAAATAATGCCGGCCATAATCAGGGGCGTGAAATCACCCTGGAACAAAATAATAATCTTGGTCTTATCCTTAAGAATTTTAAGGCATCCTGAGAATGAAAATAAGAGTTAGCCTGGAAACATTACAGCCCAATATTCCTGGGTACGCGCAAATCCGTATCAAAAACTGGCATGAAGCAACAGAGGGCTTGAAGTTTAAACTTCAGCGTAACCAGGATCAGTACTTTTTGGATGATTCCCAAACGCGATGGAGTGGGAGTGAGCACTGGTTTACCTTGCCCCCGGTGGAAGGGCAGGAAGATGATCTGGTCTTTGATATTGGGCAGGATTTGCTTGATCCGCTTCTGGAAACAACATCCGCCGCCTACCGTATAACCGTGCGTAATAGTGCCGGTAATGAAGGGGCCGTGGTCTTGAAACTTGCGTCCGGGCTGTTACCCAGTTCTGCCCTGGGCCAAAGTCAATTGCCGGCTGACTCATCTGTGCTGGTGACACCTGAAAGGCAGCTCATCGAAGAGCAGGTCCCTGAACCTGTCCCTGAGCCCGAACCGCCTCTGGTGGCTGAAGCGGCTCCCGCTCCTGTGGTGCAGGCACCGGTTCAGCCTGATATTACCCATAAAAAAACGGCTGGAGCAGGTAAGAAAATAATATGGGTACTGGTGTTGCTGTTGCTGGTCGTTTTATTGGCATTACTTGCCTGGTGGTTCTTGCAGCAAAAAAATAGTGCGGATGTCACGGTCTCTGCTCCTGCTACAAAGCCGGAAGTCGCGGCGGTTAAAGACGGTCCATGCTCGGTTACTGGCATGGCGCAAGAAAACGAGCTGGCGTTTATACGCAACTGCCTGAATGACACGACGGACAGCTCTGCCATCTTGACGGTTATCCAGCAAGCCAAAGAAAACGCTCATTGCGGTATTGCCCAGCGCTTGTACGCCAACCGTGCGCAATCGGGTGATACCGCCATTGCGCTGGCTTATGCCAAAGAGTATGACCCCAAATTCTCGGGTGGTAATGCCTGCTTTAAAGAGGCTGATATTGAAACCGCTATTTATTGGTATGAAACAGTCATTGAAAATGATTCGGCCAATAATGAAGCCAAACAACGTCTTGAGGAGTTAAATAAGTGAAATCAGTCTCAATTCGTCTGGCCAGTTTCCTGCTGGGCGCATTTATTCTCAGCGCTCATGTCATGGCCGCTGATAAACCGTTGTTGCAAGAGGGGAAGAAAACCCTGTATCAACGTGTGCTTACAACGCCTGGGTGCAAACTGGCCAATCAGCCTGCCCAGCTTGAGGGTGTGCCACAGCCTGCTTTTAGCCGCTTTTATGTGTATGAACGTAACAGTGGTTCGGGTTCAGAGTGGTTGAAAGTTGGCCCCGACAGTTATGGTCAAACAGTGGGCTGGCTGCCAAAAGATTGTGTCGTTGACTGGAAAATGCAGCTTACGCTTGCTTTTACCAATCCAGCCAATCGTGACCGTTTGCTGTTTTTTAAAGAACGGGAAGCCCTTGAGCAAATTCTGGATGCTGAAAATCCGGCAAGTCTGGTGAAGCCTTTGCAGACGGCATTACAGGAAAAAAAAGTGGCAGACGGCATTCTGGCGCAAGAGCCGGAATTTTTTATTGATTTGAACAATCAGTTCTATTTGTTACCCATCCTTAGTGGTGATGAGGTAATGACGGAAGAAGGGTTCCGGACGCGCGTGCTGAATGTGGCGTCGGTAACCAAGGCTGATGAAAATAGTAATGCAGCGCCTGACGTTGTTAGCCAACTCAAAGAGTTTAGTGCTGCCGTGGTCTTCGTGATTGACTCGACAATTTCCATGCAGCCTTACATTGAACGCATACGGCAAGCTGTGCAAAATATCTATCAGCGGATAGAGCAGGAAAGTTTGGGCAAGCAGGTGAAGTTTGGCCTGGTTTCTTTCCGCAGCAGTCTTAAAAATCGCCCCGGCCTTGAATATCTGACCAAGATGTACGTTGACCCAAATAATGTACAGGATGGCAAAGATTTCCTGAATAAGATTAAGGATTTGGCCCAGGCAAAAGTCTCAACCACTTACTGGCATGAAGATCCCTTTGCAGGCGTGATGGAGGCCCTTGATAAAATTCACTGGAGTGAGTTTGGTGCCCGTTATATTGTGCTAATTACCGATGCAAGCGCTATCGACGGCGATGATGTGTTAAGTGGAACCGGGCTTGGTGCAGAGCAAGTAAGGCTGGAGGCAAGTAAGCATGGCATTGCGATTTATACGCTTCATTTAAAAACCCCGCAGGGGGAAAACGACCATGTGCGTGCAGAAAGTCAATATCGTGTACTTTCAAACTATACCCAGACAGGTACATCGCTTTATTACTCGGTGAATGCCGGTAACGTGAGCCAGTTCGGGCAAAAAGTGGATGCCCTGGCAAATGCCATTATCAGTCAGGTAAAAGCGGCCTATATGGGTGAAACTGCGGTTGGCGGAGCGGTTCATGCACAAACAGAAGAAGAAGCAAAAATGCTTGAAGATGCCAGCCTGATTGGCCATGCAATGCAATTGGCCTATTTGGGCAGTAAAACGGGTACCCAGGCACCGCCCGTCTTTGAGGCATGGATTAGTGACCGTGATTTGGTAAAACAAAATATTCCCACTACGGATGTGCGCGTTTTATTAACCAAGGGTCAACTTAGTGACTTAAGCGACGTCATGAAAGACATTTTAAGTGCCGCAAATGAGGGGTTGATTTCTCCCTCGGAAATGTTTACCCGTTTGCGCTCGCTGGCCGCTACCATGGGAACAGATCCCAATCAGTTGAAGCAAAAAGATAATGTTAAGCTGGCCGAGCTGGGTGTGCTGGCCGAGTATCTGGAAGACTTGCCGTACCAGAGTGAGGTGCTTAACCTTGATGAGGAAACCTGGAAAGGCTGGGATGGTTTGGCACAAGAAAAATTCATTCGTAATGTCAGTACCAAACTTCGACACTATCAACGCTATAACGCTGATGTTGATCGTTGGGTAAAGCTAAGTGAACAGGCGGATGCCCGTGAGGATGTTTATCCGGTCCCCTTGGAGATGATGCCCTAAATGTTATGTGTACATGACTTGATGATTACACGCGGGACGGGAGATGAACAGCATCAAGTATTGTTGCCCCGTCTGGCGTTAGGCCCGGGACAGGTTATGGCGGTGACGGGAGAGAGTGGCTGTGGAAAAAGCACGCTGCTTGAGGCCTTGGGTTTATTGCTTAAACCAGATCAGGCTGGCGTTTTTAAGTTAGGTGCGCCTGCCATTGATATAAACCGCCTGTTACAGCAGCAAAATGAAACCCGTCTGGCGCAAATACGCGCACGGCAATTGGGTTTTATTTTGCAAAATGGGGGGTTGCTACCGTATTTGAATGTGCTTGATAATATTCAGTTGCCAAGACGGATTTTAGGCCTGCCACCACATAATGAACGTCTTGATAAGGCAATCAAAACACTGAAAATAAATCGTTTAATAAAAAAAATGCCGCAGGCTTTGTCTATTGGTGAGCGGCAACGTGTGGCCTGTTTGCGTGCGATTGCGCATGAGCCCCAGCTCTTGCTGGCAGATGAGCCGACTGCGGCCCTGGATCCCTATAGTGCAAGGAATCTGTTTGAACTGTTCCTTGAAGTGGTTAATGCTTCGCAGCTTAGTGCTTTAGTGGTGTCGCATGATTGGGCTTTGGTTAAAGAATTTGGATTGCCGGTTTTACACGCTCACAGCAAGCCAGGTGAATCAACTTTTTTACTTGCCAATGATTGATTTTTTATTACTGTGGCGCCTCGTTTCACGCGATCTTTGGCATGACCGCAAAGTGTCGTTTTGTATGGCCGCTTCATTGGTGGCAGTGATTGCGCCATTACTGCTTTTATTTGGTTTAAAGCATGGGGTGGTTAGCCAGTTGCAAAAAGAGTTACTAAGTGATCCCCGTAACCTTGAAATAAAAATGTTAAGCAGCGCTGCCTATTCACCAGACTGGATAGCGCAGCTGCAACATAAAGCAGAGGTTGGGTTTGCGATTGGACAAACGCGTTCTTTGAATACACAGGCGGATTTATATGTGGATAACCGGCACTTTGTGGAAAATGCCGAAGTTATCCCAACCGCCAAAGGTGACCCCTTGTTGAACACGGTGTCGAGTGATTTACAGGGTGGCCAGGTTATCTTGAGTGATAGTGCAGCACAGCAATTAAATGTGAAGGCGGGCGATACCATTCACTTGCGCGTATTACGGAAACTGAATCAGCTTATTGAGCGTGGTGAAACCAGCCTTGAGGTTGTTGCTGTGTTGGAAAAATCCCGGTTTCTGCGTCCGGCAATATTCGTTAATAGTGCCTTGCTGATTGCGTTGGAACAATTTCGTGATGGGATGCATATACCGCAGTTTGGCTTGAAGACAGGGACGCCGGTTACAAATATGCCCGTTGTCTTTGCTAAGGTCCGTCTGTATGCCAAGCGTGCTGATGATGTCGCTGGCCTTAGTGACTGGTTGGCAAAGCAGCGAATAGAGAATACGAGTCGAGTGGCTGAAATAGAGGCTGTTAAGGCGATAAACCGGGTGTTGAATTTGATTTTTAGCGTGATCGCGCTGACAGCCCTTATTGGCTGTGTTGCCTCGTTGATGGGGGCTTTTATCGCAAACATAGATCGTAAACGCAAAGGTTTGGCAACCCTAAGGCTGCTTGGTTTTAGCAATTTGTCTATTGCCGGGTATGTCGTGTTGCAGGCCTTTATCGTTACAACGTTAGCCTATATCGCAGGTTTGGGCTTGTATATGTTGGTAAGTGAAATATTTAACCAGGTGTTAGTCAGCAGTCAAAATACCCGCAGTTTCTCGGTTGATATCAGCGTTGGTCATGCGGTTCTGGCTTTTTTACTAACCATGCTGATTGCTGTTTTTGTCTCTTTAATTGGCGCTTTACGTGCCATTCGTATTCAACCAGCGGAGAGTTTGCGTGAATTATAAATTATGGCTTGGCGTTAGTGTGTTCAGTGTGTTTACTGCGCTAGCTAGTCCAGCGGCAGCTGAAGTGCCCTGGAGTGAAAAACATTACAATCCGGCGCCGTTAGCGGACGATGTGATCTTGCCGATGCCATGCAATGGTTCAATGGTCTTTCGTAAAATATTTATTCCTTCAAGCAATCCGCTTGATGATTATTCCATCCAGCTTGGGCAGGACAGCGACGTGTGGGGGTATGTAGAGCATACTCGCCCCACTTTTCTGGCAGGCAGCTTTTCCGAACAAAACAAACAGCTTCGCTACTACCTGATTTCCAAGTATGAAGTGACCATGTTGCAATATAAAGCGCTGATGGATGAGGAGTGTGTTGCATCGTCAAATAAGCTGCGTTTGCCGGTTGTTAGTAAGTCCTGGTTTAATGCGATGCAGGTGGCAGACAAATATAACTTGTGGCTGCGTGAACAGGCGCCTCAGGCTATACCGCTGGAAGATGGTGTGATGGGGTTCGTGCGCCTGCCTACCGAAGAAGAGTGGGAGTTTGCCGCTCGTGGGGGGCTGGAAGTAAGCAGTGCCGAGTTTCGTGATATGCGTTATCCAATGCCTGAAGGGATTAATAATTATGAGTGGTTTGGCGGGGCTCAATCAGCGAATGGAAAGCTGCAGCTTAGCGGTTTGTTAAAAGCCAATCCATTGGGTTTGCACGATATGTTGGGTAATGCGTCAGAAATGATGTTTGAGTCTTTTCGATTGAATAAATTGGATCGCACGCATGGCCAGGCAGGTGGTTATATTGTCCGTGGGGGCAATTTTTTAAGCAAAGAAGATGAAATACGTAGTTCAAGCCGGCGTGAAGAATCCTATTATTCGCCATCTGGAGAGCAAACGAATAAGGCGACGGGTTTCCGTTTTGTGCTGGCAGCACCGGTTTTAACCTCTCGAGAGCGCGTTGGCAGTATCGATGAAAACTGGCAAAAGCTGGGTAAGGGCAATGAAGTGGATGGCAGCCAGGATACGACCCAACAGTTGGGGCAAATTGTTTCTACTGTAGAAGACACTTCCTTGAAGGATGCGTTGATAAGCCTGGAAAGCAAGTTGCGTGCCAGTAACCAGCAGCAGGAAGAAGCACGTAACCAGGCCATTCGTGCCAGCCTGAATCTGGGGGCGTTTTTATGCACCAAAATGCTGGACGATGGCAAATACCTTGATTTTTTGCAACATAACTATTCACTTAATTGTGCGATTGATAACCCTGATGACAGTTGCGGTACTCGTAAAGAACGGTTGGATGAACAGCATGAACGCCTGAAAAAATTGAGCCGTTACTATGCAAGCAGTCTTATTGATGCAGCGACGCTGTATGGCGAGTCGGCAATTAAACAGCAGGTGCCTATCATGACCGAAATTATTACTCAAAACCCACAATTAAAAGAATTAAAACCATATCTTGCTGCGCATTGGGAAAATCAGCAGTTCTTCTTTGCCAGGCAGAGAATCAATACAGATCAATGGCTGGGTAATTGCAAGAAAATTCGTTAATAATCCAAAATGAGAGGATAGTACAGATGCAGGTCAAATCATTTTTTCGTACAAAAACCTTGGTGAGCCTGGTTATGTCCAGTGTGCTTGTTTTGTCAGGTTGTGCTTCTACGGGTAGCAGTATGGCGACCCATTCCGCAGATACAAGGCTGAAAAATGACAGCTCCGCCAAGTTTTTTAACCGTTCCGGTTATCAGGCATGTGCCGTTGCGGCAGGTGTGGGGGTATTGGCGTGTTTAGTGTCTAATTCAAGTAATAAAGCTGCTTGCGCTATTGCGGTAGGTGTAGCCGCTTGTGGTGTTGCCATGGGTGCGAACTATTATCTTGATGACCGGCGTTCAAAATACGCCAATACGACGCAACGTTTGCAGGCCATGACTAAAGACGTTCAGGACGATACCGCGCGCGTGGTGCAACGCACTAATGTGGCGCAGCGCGTAATTGTTGATGACAAGGCAAAACTGGCACAAATCAAACGCGATATGGCAAGTAAAAATATCAATGTCGAAAAGGCTAAAAAAGATTTGGTGGGTATTGATCAAAACATTGCTATTCTTAATAGTGACCTTAAAAACATGCAGGTTAAAGTTGATGCGTATAAAGAAACGGCCCAAAAAGAGCGTCAGGACGGTGCCGGTAATAAGGTTGTTGCGATGGAAAGGGAAATTGCGCGCATGAATCAGAAAGTGGCATCGTTAAAGGCGGAAGTGGATGCTTTGTATAACCAGCGCTCAGCGATTACTTTGGGATAATGCTCATGCGTAAACTTTTATTCGGTGCCGGCGTATTGGTGTTGACTCTGACCGGGTGCGCGAATCAGCAATTATGTGATTCAAGCAAAGCAGACCCAAGTATGCTGGAAAAATTAAATTGTGATCTTGGTGGTGGGTATCGATCCCAGATTCAAAGTAATGAGCAGCGCTTGTTAGATGCCCGTGCAGAAAACAAGATGTTTCGTGAGGTTTATGAAAATCTGGAAGCGCAGCGGCAGGCGGTCAGTCAGGATTTGAAAGCACAACAGCAGCAACAAAAAAAATTGCAGGGGTCTCTTAATCAATTGCTGTCACAGCTGAAAACCAGGCATGCAAGCAAAGCTGATACGCAAACGCAGATTCAGGCGCTTGATGCACAAGCGAAAAAATTGCAAAGTGTTAACAGCGATGATCCGGCCGTGATTGCAGTCAGGCAACAGGAAATTGATGAGTTGAAGCGCACGATCAGCCGACTGGAGTTGAGCCTGGGCTTTTAAGGCGTTTTGCCGGAGCGGTTATTAGTGAGAGTGCCGCTCCTTTTTTGGGCATGTATGCAAAGAATAGTACGCACCACTTGTTTATATACTGAATTAAGCGGTCATGCTTTGGCATTGAATCCGCTGTTGGGCAAAGTATGCCCACCTTATCTGGCCAATTTGTTTGCCAGTAGCCGTAAAGGCGCCGATGGCCGGCTTGAGTGGTGGTCTGCACTTGAGGGGCAGGCGGTTCCTTTTCGTGATTTGCCCGAGGACCGGCAGCAACAACTGTTAACGTTGCTGGAACAGCGCAAGCGTTCATTGGCACATCTGGCTCAATCCCTTGCTACGCCTGCGCAACAGGCGTTAAGACGAACCCTGGATGCCTTGCTCCGGGAGGTTAATCCAGAGCGGCTGTATGAGATAGGTAATCAGCCTGTGATTGTGGATTGGCACTTGCTGGATCCGGATAAGGTTGTTTCAGACAACCCAATAACGCCAGAAGCGTCCAGTCATGTGGCAGGAGCCGGGACTGCAGCGGCCTTAACGATGAAAAACAGAAAAGCTTGCTTATGGGGCCTGCTTCTATTGTTATTGCTGGCCGCACTGCTTTTTTTGTTATGGTGGCTATGGAACGGCAGGGACGGACCGGATTCTTCAGTTAGCACGGAAACGGGCAAAAGCCCTATTGCAAATTATGTATGCAGTAAGCAGGAAACAATATCTCAGGTGCCTGATTTTGTAACCGTATTTGATACATCAGGCTCTATGCGACTTAATATCGCAGCCAGCGCAGAAGATGAACAGTGGGTTGTTGACACCAATGCCTTATACGATCCTTTCAATCTAAGCCCAAGACGTTTGCAGCTGTTAAGCGAGCCTACCAGAGAGCAGGTTGCCAGACAGGCGTATGAGCAGATGCTATCAAGCCTGCATCCTGATATTAATACAAGGCTGATTACATTTAAGGGCTGTCAAGAGCTGGTTGATCACGGTTTATATAGGAATGAACAGCGTGAGCAACTCATGCAGCAGTTAAAAAAAACCGGCGCAAATGATGGCACGCCATTAGCGGCCAGTTTAAGGCTGGCCGCTTCAAAAGTTGATGGTGTAAAAAATGATGCTATGATCATTTTGTTTATTGATGGTGAAGATGGCTGTGGTGAAAATATCTGTGCAGTCAGTGAGTGGCTGGCGCAAGTTAAGCCAAGATTACAAATAAATGTAGTGGATGTTAGTGGTAATGGCCTTTCCCGCTGTGTGGCCGATGCAACAAATGGGCGCTTGTATAGTTCGCGGGAAATTAACGAACTTAAGCATTTATTTGTTGATGCGGCCAAAGAGTTTTCTGATATATCATGTGAATAATGGCTTGCCAAGAAACTGGCTGTTCTTTTTTCTTGCTGTAACGCACTGTTCTTAATGGACATAAATCGTCAACAGGAGTGCATTCATGAAACGTAAAAAAGCAAGTGATTTTTCGCCCGCCGTACTGAAAGAGTTTGACTT
>Ga0265293_10002475_pt1 | contig 36909 bp, 30 predicted proteins | sample Munlanlewell138R_FD_192505 | JGI IMG/M metagenome (GOLD analysis project Ga0265293, IMG submission 192505) | Leachate microbial communities from a municipal landfill in Southern Ontario, Canada - Leachate well 138R | ecosystem: Engineered > Solid waste > Landfill > Unclassified | place: Canada... | reverse complement strand
AGATGATCCCAAACACCAATCCAGAAGCGAAAAAGAAGACCCGCGCGACGGCAAGCTCGTTCGCCCAGATGAGCGAAGATGGCCTTTGGGAAGAGAAACAAGGGCGCCTGAATTCCCAAAACGTGCTGCACTGCAAGGAGTCTACAAAGATCGCGATTACACAAGCACGGACCTGCCGTTGCGAAAAATTGGCGAAATCACAGTTATCGGTGTTGAAGATGCATTTTGTACGGCCATCGTTACCGATGCAAGACGTGAAATTGCACTAGATGACAGGGTGGTACTGCTACGTAACTTTTAGCTTATCTGCGACTTTGCACTTCTTTAGCTCTGCACGCCTAAAGCCAAGCCAAAATGCATAGGGAGACTCTGAACAGTGCAAAAACAGTAGGGGCAGCTTTCAAAGCTGCTCTGATCAGTGCAAAAACAGTAAGGGCAGCTTTCAATGCTGCTCTGATCAGTGCAAAAACGGTAGGGGCAGGTTTCAAACCTGCCCTTGATCAATACAAACCTGCCCCTTGATTAAAAAACGAAAGTCAGGCAGGTTTTCAAAATAAAGTCAATAAAATCAGTACTCTACACACAAAACGGGTTCTAAGGACGCTAGCCCTTAGCGGGGCGTGGGGCAGAGCCCCACAAATAACTCAGAGCTTCCTCGCTAAATTCAAGAGCGCAGCTTGCCATGGAGCTCGTTTCGCATTATGCTGTGCCTATGTGGGGGGTCACTACTTTTTGGGAAGTAAAAGCGATGAAACGATTTAATTTTCTTCTAATTTTAGTCTTGTCATTCGCTATAACGTTGCCCGCAGCTGTACTTGCTCAGGAGAGCGAAACAACTACTGCCGTGATTTCGTCTAACGATGAACCGCCTACAACAGACGCAGCAGCAGAGCGTAAAACCCGCATTAACTTGGGCGGCGACGAAGAGTCTGACTACGCTGATGACTACGAAGCAGCAGAAGCGGATGACTTAGAACACGGCAATACGCGTCATGACGGGCAAGGCGGTAACGACGACGTTAATGCTGAAAGCTCTAGCAGTCCAAGTGAAGACAGCGAGAATAAGCGCAAACTTTTGCATAATTTGCAGCTTTCCATGAGTTTTGTCGATGTCCCCTCCTTTATCATTGGTGCGTGGTTTAGCAAGCATGGAAACATGTGGGATGGTCGAGCTAATCTTGGGGTGGGGTTAGATTACTTTTTGCGTTTCGTCGATCTTCTTGAACTTCGCATTGGCCTGAATTGGTCCGATCTTCAAACCAAGCCTGCGTATTGGCTCACCAACAAAAATAAAGACGAATACCAACTTGCCGACTACATCAAACAGGATCTCTCCGTTTTAGCCCTAGAGGTGGCTGTCTATGGCTACGTAGACATCATCCCCGAAATTAGCTTCTACTACGGTGGTGGCTTATGGGGTGGTGTTTTACTCGGCGAAGCAAATGCCTACAATATTCGCACTAGCTGCGCCGATGAAATTAAGCAAAATGGCGGAAACCTACAATCCTGTCCCCATGAGCCAGGCACCGCCCCTATTCTCGGCTTACCACCCGTGATTGGCTTTGTCATGGCAACTATCGGCTTTAAATTCACTGTTTGGGAAACCCTTACCCTAAGAGCTGAAGGCGGATTTAAAGGCTACTTTTATGGCCAAATCGGCATTGGTGCTCAATTCTAATGATAGCCTAGAACGATTCACTGAATTTTTTAGCGACCGCCCCAAAGAATGCTCTGATCTATGTTAAGACGATCAAAGCGAAGTCGGTGTAAAATATTAAAAGTCAGGCGAGCACTCAAGAAATAGTCAATAGAATCAATGAGTTACACCAAAAAGCGCCTTTCAAGAACGATAGCCCTCGGACAGGCTTTGGGGCGCTAGCTCCCATTCATAGGAGCTTCCCATAGCGAGGATCGTTATTTTGCCCAAAACTCGTGAGCTGTTAAGCTGTATGGCGCTGCTCGCAAGCCATGGGGGCAGCAAATACCACAAGCACTGTTGAGCTTGGCCGTGACGAAATAGATCTATGCGCTCTGATACCAAAAAACCAAAACTCTGGGATGCGCTACTCGTTTATACGCAGCCTTCCATACTCAAGGTTTTGCTCCTAGGATTCTCTAGCGGCCTCCCGCTTTTGCTGCTGGGCTCAACGCTAAGCGCGCGCCTAACGGAATCTGGGCTTGACCTCTCGACTATTGGGCTCTTTGCCTTAGTGGGGATTCCCTACTCCATTAAATTTTTATGGGCGCCCTTCGTCGATCAACTCCGCCTACCCTTTATACGCTCTCACCTTGCGCATCGAAAATCTTGGGCCATCCTCTCACAAATTTGCCTTGCGCTCTGCTTCGTAGCGCTTGCCCTGTTAGACCCACAGCTGCAAACCCCTCTTATTGCAGCATTTGCGCTGTTAACGGCGTTTTTCTCTTCACTTCAAGATATCATTATCGACGCCTTGCGCGTGGAGTTGCTAGAGGATGAAGATCAGGGCGCGGGCGCGGGAGCTGCCGTTTTGGGCTACCGCATCGGTATGCTCTTAGCGGGGGCAGGCGCTATGTTTGCGGCAAGTTATTACTCGTGGTCCGCGGTGTATGGAGGGTTCGCGTTTTTTATGCTACCTGGCATTTTGACGGTGCTCAGCATAACTAAGCTGTCCTCCAAAGCCGAAAAAGCGCGCGCAAAAGACGACGAAGTTATGTGCAAAAACGAAAACTCTGGAGCACTCTGCTGGATAAAGCGCGCCGTTATTTTGCCCTTTGTAGATTTCTTTCGCCGCGACGGCGCCATCCTGATCTTGTTATTTATCGCACTCTTTAAGCTAGGCGACGCGATGGCTGGCGCTATGACCATGCCCTTTTACCTCAAGATGGACTACAGCAAGATCGAGATCGCGAGCGTTAGTAAGGTCTTTGGCCTAATCGCAACTTTGGGCGGGGCGCTGATCGGCGGTGTTCTCGTTAAACGCATGGGCATGATGAAAAGCCTCATATTATGCGGCGTTTTACAGGTATTATCTAATTTTGCTTTTATTTACCTCGCCGTGACTCCACACAGTGTTTTTTCGCTCACTTGGGTTATCGCTGTCGAAAACGTTGCGGGTGGCATGGGTACTGCTGCTTTTGTGGCATACCTCTCTAGCCTTTGCAGCGTACAGTTTACGGCGACGCAATACGCCTTACTCTCTTCCCTATCCTCTGTTGGGCGCAGCTTGCTATCATCGACCTCTGGCGTTCTAGCCGAGCAATTCGGCTGGGCGTTCTTCTTCGCACTCACTGCATTCTTTGGTGTTCCCGGGCTAGTCCTGCTCTTGCTGCTACGCCGAAGACTGGCGACCAGCTAAAGACGCTCTGATCAGTGCAAAAACAGTAGGGGCAGCTTTCAAACCTGCCCCTTGATTAATACAAAGCGACCCCTTGATTAATACAACGAAAGTCAGGTAGGTTTTCAAAATAAAGTCAATAAAATCAATATGTTGCACAGCGAAAGGGTTCTAAGGGCGCTAGCCCTTAGCGGGGCGTGGGGCAGAGCCCCACAAATTGCTCAGAGCTTCCCTAAGTAGCGCTCTGCAAAAAGAGCTAGCCCGTCCAGCGTTAAGTCTGGCCAATAACAGTCGATACACTCTAGCTTTGAGCCCAAAATCTTTGCGCCACCACCCGTTAGTATACAGGTCGCCTCGCAGGCGAGTTCTTGGCGAATTTTGGCTACGCTAAACTCAACACCGCCTATACTAAAGAGCTGCGCCCCAGCGTTGAGCGCCTCCAGCGTATTGTTTGCGATAGGCATAATAGGTCCATCCACACGAAAATCCGACAAATGCGTAGCCACATCTCGAAATATCCGCATGCTGCTAAAAAGCCCTGGTGCGATGGGGCCGCCCAAAAAACTGCCATCTTTGTCCACAACATCAAAGTGGGTAGCCGTTCCCATATCCACTACGATACAGGCGCCTTTAAAACGCGAGTATGCCGCTAAAGCGTTGGCAACGCGGTCGCTCCCTAAACGCTCTGCGCTTTGGTATGTGCTTTTTATACCCGAAGCAGCAAGCGTTAACGCGCTAAAACGCAGCTCCGAAAACGCATGCATGAGTGCCTCCAGCAGATTGCTCGCGCGCGGAGAAACCGAAGAATACACACAATCCTTCACGCCGTTCGCTAGCGCAGCCAAAGCGCTAAACATGTACTCGTCGTTTTCATAAATAGCATCTAAGCCCATGTCTACACGCGCCAACTGCTGCTTGCCCTTGTAGCGCGCTGCAACAAGGCTAGAATTCCCTATATCTAAGCACAAAACTTGCCGCATAACTACGTCGCTTTTTGTATAGAGCTCATCACGCGAAAAAATACGCCCAAATACGCATAGAAGTAGCTCAAACTCGAACCTGCCAAAATCATAAAATCTAAATTATTCGCAGGTTTCGCAACCACGAAAGCCGCCATTTCGCCGTTGGGGTAGCGCCCTTTGAGCATGCGCAAATCTTGAAGCGGTACTTTTTGGCTAAGCGTAGAAAGCTCGATTTCTTCTAGTTCAGCAGACATCGATTTGAGAACTAAGTGCGCAGCTTCCAAGCTGCAGTCTTGCGTGTGGTCGCAAAATTTAATGATGATCCCCGCCCCTGTTTGCACTGCAGGTGCTTCCAGTAACACAGCAGCCCCCGACTCTTTTGCGCTCAATGCCCAATTTGCAGGGCGTTCAAAAACATAACCCTTAAAACTCTCGCTATCGCTCACAAACCGCGTACTCGCCAGCTCGTTCACCATTTCGGTCGCTAGCGTTTGGGCTTCAGACTTTTGGGCATAAGCCAAAAAAAACAGCAAAAAAACCGAGGCAAAACTAAAAACGGAAAAAACCAGATTCTCTCTTAAATTCAAAATGATATGCAGCCATTTTAACATCACGCGCTCCAAAAAAAAGGCGATATGAAAATATCGCCTTATATCCTAAGTTTATGCTTTGAGCTTAAACCTTCTCCTCCGTGGCTTGCGTATGCAAATCCGACAGCAAGGGATCGCAGACCTTCTCGATATTAGCCATAATACTGTAAATAGCTCTCATGCGATTGCGGTAGCGATCCAGCGCATTAGCGCTCGAACCAAAGAGCTGGTTACGATTAATCGTTAAAATCTCGTCGCTAAATACAAAGGTGGAAGCACCTCCTCGCGCTTGAACTTCGTAAATAAGACGTCTCGGAAGATCAAGCCCATCGCTGGTGTCGGGCGCTTTTTTGGGATCGGGAATGTAGGTCAACACCTTAATTTGCTCTTGCGTCATGCTGCTCTTTAGGGTGGCCCACACCTCAGAAGCTTCCTCATCATCAGTCAACGCACGCTTAACCTGATAAATCCCCATCGATGGCATGGCATAGTTCGTTCGCGAAGCCTGCTCAATAAAACCAACGAGTTCATCAACATTAAAGCGCACAGCGTAGGTAATATTGTTATCGACCGCTGTCCCACCTTCTAGCAAATTGTCAATTTCATCCATATCAGCATTAGTTTCTGCCACATGGTTGCTCAAAAGCGTCAGCAAAAGCATGGTGCCCGCCGAATACTCACGAATTTCGGCTAAGGGGTTTGCCTTCTCATTTTGTCCCAAAATAATCGATTCTGCACTAACATCGTTCGACATATCGAGCATAAAGTCATAGCTTGCATAGGTCTTAACGGCTTCATCGTAAAACTTCCTGTCAAAGTCAATCGCGCCATCCGGTCCCTTGGAATCCCAGCGCTGCTTAAACAGCGTCATATAATTCTTAAAGTTCTCGACCTTGGGTTTAACCGAGCGCTCAACGTTTTGCGCGATCCCAATACGCCTATTTACGCTTTCGCGGTCTTTGATGACGTTTGTCCAAATAAGTCCCATCACGAAGCCAAAAATAAGCAAGCCTAAGCCAATACCACCCATTACTAAGTAGCGACCGCGCGAAACTGGCATGGTAATTTCGGGATCATACAAGCTCGGGTCATAATCGTATTGTTGCTCTTTAGGCTCGTAGTTGTAGTCCTCTGGCTCCGGCTCGGGCGCGGCTTGCGTCGGTACCGAGAACTTGCTCGCGTCTCCAAATGGCGAAGCTGCGGGAGCACCAAAGGCTCCTTTTGGCGGGGCGGTCGGTGTCGTTGGAGCACCTGGTTTGCTTATGCCCAAACGCGCTTTCAGATCATTGACGTCCTTTACTCCGGGGGTATTGCTGGAAGAACTCAAGAGCCCTCTCCTTATCATGCTCGACGGTTTGACACCGTGGTTTAAACAACAAATTCGCGCAATTGCTAAGCGCAATTCACAGCGTCGGACTATACTTCAGACTCAAAGTTTTCGTCAAGCCATTCATTTTACGCTCTTTTGGCCAAGCCCGTCGCACAGATTAGGGACGCAATATTTTGCTTATCATTCGCTTTTTTGCTATGTGGGGGGAGTGCCCCCCTACGCGTCAACCGCGCAAGCGCGTTTGCCGCTACCCCCCAAGCGGGGGGCGAACCCCCCGCAACGCCCCCCCTCTAGCCAATACGACGTTTATGCTGGGAAACACAAATTTTAAACAAAGCTCGTATTCTATGCACACACCACTAAAAACAGCCAAACAAAATACTGGTAAATCCCATTTTACTCGTACTTTGTTTTTTATTATTGCGCTCTTCACCATGACTACGTACGCACCTCTCTACGCAGACGAAGGCGATCCCCTTGCAGAGTCGGCTCACCAAGAGCAAGAGAGCGCCCAAGATCCAAAGCAGCGAGTGGACTTTAGCGCCTATAATATTAAACTTATTCAGGCTTTCCCCTCGAAACACTTTGGTAAACTTAGCCTTCCCGCGTTTTGGCGAGTGGAAGAAAGCGATGACCGCGCTCAATGCCGCGCCATCGAAGCGCAAGAAGCGCAAGCTCGCATTATTAGCCTCGTTCTCATTGATAAGATCCCCGAATTTGCAGACCAAATCCTGTTCAAAGCCTTTAGCACTGCGCTCCTCAACAAACTGGATAACGCCTCCATCGTTCATGAAGAAATACGTGAGAGCGATAAACTCATTATCGCCAAACGCTACTTCCTCCATGTCAAAGGCAGTGAAGACGGCGTAGAGCGCGATTACTATAGTCTTATCCTTTATAATAAAGACAGAATCTTTTCCATCAACTTAGTTTCGCCAGCTACGCGTCCTATGGACGATAACGTCGTAGATTTGCTCGAGGCGATACTGACGATGATGGAGTAATCGCGGCCTTTACTAGCCTCTGTTATATGGGGGAGAGCGCCGCAATTTCGTAGAAGGCTACGGCTTTTGCTTGCGATTTTGTGCGTAGAGTCTTGAATTTATAGAATTTTATGCAAGATTTAGCGGAGGCGCTTCACTTTACGCTAGCTATTTTTTAACTTCTATTGCATGCATCAGAACTTTTTTGGGGGAAAACTGCAATTTTTGTTTTGCCGCAATTTTTATAAAAAAGCAGCCCCCTATGTGGCTGTTTGCATAAAATAAACACGGAAAAATCAGAGAAACACTTATGTCGAGAATTTGGGGGGTAGACCGAGACCCCGCGTGTTAATTTGCAAAAGCTGCATCATTTGCGCTGGCTCGACGATAAGGCGAGACGGCGCAAATGATTAAGCAGCTTTTAGCGAATTAACACGTGAGGCTCGGGCGTAGGGGGGCTCAAAAGCCCCCCAGCAAAAAATTTCACAGTATAGGAATAGGGAACGCGTTCCCAAACCGAGGATCCAAAACCTGCGAGTAGCGACTATTTATGACCAATATTTACGACCGATCAGCCTACGACTACGAGCTACCAGACGAGTTAATCGCGACAAAGCCAGCAAATCCGCGCCAAGAATCGCGCCTAATGTTCGTGCAAAACGGCGCGATACGCCACAAAAAGTTCAGCGATTTGGCGCAAATACTGCGAGCCAACGACCTCGTCGTCATCAACAACGTTGCGGTACAAAGAGCGCGGTTTTTTGCCGTCAGGGCGACGGGCGGACGCGTCGAAGTTTTGTTAACGCAAGATGCCGCAACTGCGCATAGACGCTTAACTTGCCTGTGGAAAGCGCGCGCGAGACTGAGGGTAGATGAAATTTTGTTCGCCGAGAAAGACCAGGGCGTGCGGCTGCGCTTGAGCCGCGAAAAAGAGGCGGCTTACGTCGAATTTTTGGGTGAAGAGCCTGTCGTCGATATTTTGACGCGAATTGGGGAGCTAGCCTTGCCACCATACATCGTAAAACGCAGGCAAAGTCTTGGCGAAGTCTTGTATAACGCCCAAGATGAGGAGGACTACCAAACCGTTTACGCCAGTGACGGCGCGGCAATCGCAGCACCAACGGCGGGGCTACACTTCAGCGTTTCCCAAATCCGGGAGCTGCAAGAAGCAGGCATCAAATTCTCGCCTTTGCGCTTAGATGTTGGCCCTGGAACCTTCCAACCGATACGAAGCGATGACTTAAACGAGCATCGCATGCACAGCGAAAGCTACGAGATACCCGAAGAGCTTGTGCGCGATTTTGCCGCTTGCAAAAACGCTGGAGGGCGCGTCATTGCTGTAGGTACGACGGTTGTGCGCAGCCTCGAGGATCAAGCGCAGCGCTATGGCGAATTGCGCGCCGGCGTTTATGACACCGATATTTTCATCAAGCCGGGTCACCGCTTTACGATGCTCGACGCGATGATTACGAACTTTCATTTACCCGCCTCCACGCTCATGGTCTTGATTAGCGCTTTTGCGGGCTACGAGCTCGTTCGCGAGGCGTACGCCAAGGCGATAGCGGAGCGCTACCGATTTTACAGCTACGGTGACGCCATGCTCCTGTTTAAAGGCGCGTGAGTTCTGTATTATTAAGGAAGAGTGCGCTGCAGTAGTGCTGGATCGCGAAAGAGTGCGCAAACAAATTTGTAGCTATTGAATATCGCGCTAGATCGTTGTAGATGCTATAGACAATGCTTACGGGGGGGCTATTTATAGAGGAGACTAAGGGTTTGGCGATTTGTCCGGCATGTCAGCGCGAGTTTGCAAACAGAGGCGATTTTTGTGAAAAAGATGGCCTTTACGCCATAGATAAGGAAGACTTTAAGACTACCGATAGTTTGCTAGGGCGCAAAATCGATGGCAAGTATATTGCGCTGCGCCGCGTTGGACGAGGCGGAATGGGCTCCGTTTATGAGGCCAAACAACTCGGTTTAGACCGAACGGTTGCGCTTAAGGTTTTGTCTCAATCCCTCAAAAATCGCAGTCAAGCCTTTGAGCGTTTCCTGCGCGAAGCCGAGTCCATCGGACGCATCAGCCACCATAATATTGTGAAGCTCTATGATTTTGGCGTAGATCCCAACGGTTTAGCCTACCTCGCCATGGAATTCGTCGATGGGCGCGTTTTATCGAGTTTAGCGCCCTCGGAGCTAAGTGCGCAGCTCGTAGCCCACATTTGCATGCAGATACTCAGCGCTCTGAAAGTGGCGCACAACAACAACATTATCCACCGCGATCTAAAGCCCGAAAACATTATGCTTAGCGCGACGTCCTCGGACGAATACTGCGTAAAAGTTTTAGACTTTGGCTTGGCGAGCTTGATCAACAGCTCTCGCATTTCGGTGGTCGGCGAGGCGCTGGGAACGCCGTGGTATATGAGTCCGGAGCAGGCGACTGCGTCTCAGGTGACGTTTGCATCCGATATTTATAGTCTTGGCTGCATACTTTATGAGCTCATTAGCTCAAAACCGCCCTTCCCAGGCAATCGACCTTATAACGTAATGATGCAGCATGTAAACGCGGACCCACCCGAGCTCGTCTCGCGCCCTGAACTCGAAATTAGCAACGAGTTTAAAGCCTTTGTCATGCGCTGCTTACAAAAAAAGCTCTCACGACGTTACAAAAGTGCGAAGTCCGCTATCCGCGCACTGCAAACACTCCCAGAGTGGCTTGCCGCTTCGCTATCGCAGCCGCGGCAGTCTATAAGGATCGGGATGAAGCAGCTGGTTATTGCTGCTGAAACTAAAGAAGAACTGAGTTCCGATCTTCTCCCCGCGGTGGATCCAGCCCAGCAAATAAGCGCTGAGCATCAAAAAGCGGTGCCGCACCCTTTAAAGCCCCTACCGTTGTATATGCGCGTCATTCAAACGCTTTGGCAGCATAGGCTTTGGTTACTCTTGTCGTTGTTTATCATTGTAACAGTGGTATTCATATATTGGGGTCTACAATGAGCGAAGGCTCTGCAAAGCAGAGTTCACAGAGTGAAGCTGTTAAACGCGTCGGTCTTGCGACTCTTATATTATCTGCTGGAATACTTTGTTCACGTCTTTTGGGGTATTTGCGCGAAGCCGTCATTGCCTATCAAGCGGGCGCGAGCGCGGCAACAGATGCCTATAACGCCGCTTTTCTGCTTCCCGATCTCATGAACTATTTTCTCGCAGGCGGCACGCTCTCCATTACTTTCATCCCGCTTCTGAGCGCTTATTTGAGCAAAAACGACGAAGCTAATGGTCATAAACTTTTTTCGCTCATCGCAACGACGATGGGAAGCATCCTGCTGCTTGCCATCATTGTTGCCGAAATTTTTACGCCCCAACTCGTAAGTCTTCTCTTTCCAGGCTTTAATTCTGCTCAAATCGCCGATACCGTTACGATGACGCGCGTTGTTTTACCGGCACAGCTCTTTCACTACCTAGGCGGCCTTATGATGGCCATACTTATGACGCGTGGAAAGTTTTTGCCCTCCGCCCTTGCGCCGCTCATCTATAACTTAGGCATTATCGTGGGTGGTCTTCTACTCGCGCCTCATATCGGTATGATGGGCTTTGCCGTGGGTGCACTCTCTGGCGCTTTGCTTGGCCCCTTTTTGCTCCCTCTTATCGTCGCTCGTCCCTATATTAAATTTAGGCCATACTTTAATTTTGCAGACCCCAGTTTTCGCAAATACTGGAAGCTCACCCTTCCCCTTATACTCGGTGTAAGCCTAACAACGGTCGATGAATGGCTAGGGCGCATCATCGGCTCTAGCATGGAAGTCGGAAGCATCAGCTGGCTTAACTACGCGCGTCGTCTTTGCCTCGTGCCCATCGCTCTGGTTGGGCAAGCCGCAAGTCAAGCAGCTTTGCCCTATCTTTCGCGTCTTGCTGCTGCGCAAAACCGAGAGAAACTCGCCGAGGTTCTCACAAAAACGCTTCGTTCCGTCATACTGCTATCGCTCGTTGCGAGCGCGCTTTTTGTCGTTGCCGCTGAACCTGGGGTAGCCCTTGTGTATGAACGCGGCGCCTTTAGCGAAAGCGATACCGCGCGTACAACGGTACTGCTACAATGTTTTTCATTCGGTATTGTCGCTTGGACAGTGCAGATGGTGATGGTTCGCGCTTATTATGCCGAACAAAATACACTTAGTCCCATGTTCATCACCAGCGTCATCACCCTACTTTCCATCGGCCTCTACTACGCGCTCAGTCAAATTTTTGGTTTACTGGGCTTAGCATTAGCCTCAAGCATTGGTATGGCCATACAAGCTCTCAGCGTTATGTTTTTTTATCGCCGAAAAAACCCCTATTTCCGTATTCTTCCCGTTGCAAAGTCTTTTGCCGCAGCCATCGGCCTCGGACTGGCGAGCGCTGCAGGTGCTGGCTTGGGGCTTTGGATCTCTTCGCAACTTCCTATATTTGAGCTCCACCGCAGCGTATCTTCCCTTATCCAAATATCGGCTTCAGGCGCCCTTGGCCTTGTCTGTGCAGCAGTCGCATCACGCTTTTTGTGTAAAGCGGAGTTCGACGCTTTTAAATCCAAAGTTCTGCGACGCTCCTAGCCATTCGACTTTGCCGTTCTGAGAGCTTTGCACGGGGGGAAACCCTTTTCTTTGTGCCAAAGAAAAGATGTTTCCCCCCGTACCCCCCTTCCCCAAAGAAAGCACTCTTTTAAGTACTTTTCGAATAAAATGTCATTCTATCTTCACTTTGCCTTATTTTATTAGCATCTTTAGCTTATATTTCTCTACAAAATGTCTCATTTTGTTTAAAACTGTATCGGATTTGTAAAATTAAATTCACCATTTCTAGCCGTGCAAAGGATTTTATGGTGAGGTTTTGCTTCAGAGCTAAGGCCTCTTCTTACAACAATGTTGTTGATTTGGGCATAAAAGATTTCCGTAATGATGAGGCTCTAGGGCGGCCTCAAAGTCTGGTTTCGCCAAAAACTGAACGGGGCGTCGCGGGGTGTCCCCGCGGAGGGGGTAGTGGCAAACCCGCGCACAGCGCGGGGTTGACACGTAGGGGGAAACTTCCCCCCACAAAAAAAACAGCATAAATATTGCATTCATCAGGGTGAAAGGCGCATTTGCTGTATATTTCAATTTTTGTTCGCTCAAAACTCTATGCAGAACAATTGCGAAACGAAATGCGAAGTGTTAAAGGTTAGTGGCGGGGGTGTGCGTAATGTGCAGGGGGAAGGTCGCGATTCGCTGAACGATGCTGTGCATGGTTACTGTGATTTTAGTACTTTTGGTGTTTATGACAATTGATATGGTGGCGTGCTCTTGTCTATGGAGAGCTTTCCACGAGATAGGACAAGGTGAGGAGAGAACAGAATGATCCACGCTAACGTGAAAAAACTTAGTTTGCTAATAGTTTTGGCGATGATTTTTGCAGCAAGCACGGCATATTCGGCAGAAGTGACGGACGTGCTTGATGCTGCGGATCAGGTTTATTTAGAAGATAAGCTGGTGGATGATGTCTTCGATATATCGTTGACGCCAATTTTTAGGCAGCGATACGAGTGGGCGAAGATCAAACGCGAATACAAAGATGTCAATTCTCGCAGCGTTCGTATATTGAACGAGCTCAAATACGAGCGCGTTATCAACTCACTTGATGTCGATCTTGAAGTTGGCCTTTATCACGATTTAGCGCTGCGTATGAGCCTTCCCATTGTTTTGAGTGATCAACAGGGCTATCGTTATGACGACGATCTTTTTACGATCTATGAAAACGATGTAAGAAGGGAAATAAAAATTGATGGCGAAAACTCCTACTTTAGCCCATCAAACCCCGGCAGTGGTTTTAAATTCTTCGATTTAGTGGAAGGTGAAACCCTTAAGGGAAGAAAACGCAGCGGGATAGGCGATTTGAAGATCGGTATTGCATGGTCGCCCATCAATACAGAGCGACGCTACGATCCCAACGAGCCATGGAAAGACAATACTGGTCGCTCCACAGTGACCTTAGCCTTTGACTACATTGCGCCCACGGGCAAAACGATGAAAATTGACAACAGTAATGTAGGGCGCGGTTTACATGAGCTCATTTTCTCTGTTGCTGCAAGCCAGCGTTTTAAATACGTCGAACCTTATACTCGCTTGCAATTTGGTTTACCCATCAACTCTGGAAAATCTGCCTTTGAGGATTTTGGCCGCAACCAAATTCGCAAAAGCCCTGGCATGTGGGGACGCGCCGACCTCGGTATTGAGTTCATTGCCTTTGAGCGACGCAAACTTGACTTCCAACACTCTGTAAGAATTGATCTACGCGGATACTTTAAATACGTCGGTGAAGGTCGCGAATACAGTGAACTTATGGACGCCTTTGGTACTAACGACTTTTGCCGCAACGTCTCAGCTGACATAGCGGCTTCCAGTAATTGTGGCTGGGTAACAAGCAAATGGTCTAATGCGGGCAAGGACAATATCGAAGCCGTTGCTAATTCAACTTACACCGGAAACTACTCCGAAGATGGTATTTTTGACAACGAAGGCTACGCCGTTGTTGGTGGTGCCCTCAACCTTTACATTGAGCCTGTACAGTATCTTAAAATTGTTGCTGGTGTCGCGGCCGATTACGAACAGAATCACTTCATCACCTTTACCAAAGTCGGAAAGGATCGAGGTAGCCTTGATAGCTCGGGCAACTTTACAACTACCAAAGACGGCGTTGTTAGCGACGCACGCTACGAAGAGCGAAATCCCAGCTTTAGCAGCACGCTAGATACGACTGGCGACAGAATTCGCAAAACTGAAGCTCTGAACTTAGAGTGGTTTGTTGGGCTTAAGTTCATGTATTAATCTGTTGGCGCAAAGCTCAACATTGATTTACCCATGAACTCGGGCTCCAAGAGCCATCTCTTAGATGGAGTTTAGACCAGGCATCGTTATCAAAGCGCCCCTTTTAGCGGGCGCTTTTTTGTAATAGGATATAGCATAATGGCTGAAAAATATCTTGTGGGCTTTGATATAGGTGGCACAAACGCGCGTTTTGCACTCATTGCCCAAAATGGGGATGATTATAAGATTGTAGCCTCGTCTAAACAAAGTATTCGCGCGCTACAAAATCCAGACGAGCTTGCCCAAAACATCGTCCATACCGTCCGAACTAATCTTGAATATGCAGGCGTTTCTCTCAGTGAACTTTCGGGCATCGGCATTGCCATTGCAGGCCAAACTGATGTGAAACAAGAAGTTATTATCAATGCGCCGAATCTGAACTGGAAAGAAGTCAATTTCAAGAAGATTATTTTAGAACAATTCCACGACCTGCCCCCTAGTTGTCGCATTAGCATCGCCAACGATCTCAACGCCATCGCTTGGGGGGAGTACAACTTTGGAGCGGCTCAGTCCCTATCTCATCTCTTGGTGATCTACGTCGGTACAGGTATCGGCTCTGGGATTATTCTCAACAAAAAACTATACCTAGGCGCAGGCGCTGTGAGCGGCGAGATTGGGCATTCGAAATTTCCGCATAACCACAAGGCGCTTTGTGGATGTGGGCAAAACGACTGCGTTGAAGCCTTCGCTGGTGGCAAAGCTATTGAGTACCGCATACAGCACGATATACAAAATCAACTCATTAGTCGAGCCGAGCTTGGCTTAGGTGAAGATGAGAGTCCGAGTGCAAAAACCATTGAAGCAGCACACAAGATGGGGCTTAACTACGCCGTAAAATTCTGGGACGAGGTCGCGCTGCAAATAGCGCACCTCGCGGCTAACGCACTCGCCCTACTCAACCCCGATGCCATCCTATTAGGAGGAGGCGTACTACAGGGCTGCCCGATTCTCTTATCCAAAGTGATCAACCAAATCTTGCAACTTGCCCCCGTGGTTTCTACGCAAAACCTTCAATTTATTAAGCCCAGTCTCTACGACGATGCAGGTACGCTGGGGGCGGCGTTGCTTTGCGTGGAGCAATAGTGTTATACTTAAGCGCGCTAAATATGCTGCTCTAGCCAAGAACTCAGCGAGTTCTGCGCTTCTTACTGGCTATGGCAGCTTTAGCTAGGAAACTCTGATTCATGCAATATTTATGCTATATATTTTTGTGGGGGAAGTCTCCCCCTACGCCGCAACCCCGCGCCGTGCGCGGGTTTGCGTCTGCCCCCTCAACGGGGGTCCAGACCCCCGTAACGCCCCCACTGGGATTGTTCAGAGCTACCTTATATTTCAAAACGTCAACACGGCTGTCTTGGCTTATCGCAAGCGAATGCCGAGATTGCTCTATGGAGTTCTAAGAACTTGCGCATTAAGAGCGCTTAACTTGATGTTCTCACCTAAACTTTCCAAACCTTTCGTAGTCTGCTACATCGTGTAATGAGGTGTGTGCACGCGGAGTACAAATATGTTAAAATCTAAAATTTATGCTTCTTTTGCTGGAATTTTTGCTTTGCTTGCAGTGCTTGGATGGCACGGATTAAAAGTGAAGTCTCAAACACTGCCTAACACAGGAGTCTTAGCCGAGAAAGCGCAGGAAGCGGCAGTGAGCGCGCAAACATCGCGTTGGTTGGGCGAAGCCAGAGTGAAGGAAGCAGAGATTATTCTCGCCGAACACTTTAGAAATAGCGCCTATCTGCATAGCTCAGAAGCTAGGTCTTTGATTTCGCCTGCTGTTGAATTGCGCTCCCATATTTCATTGTTTGACCCCGAAACGCTTCCCAATATTGAGCAAAAACCCGCGGCTGTCGATGCACAGGTCTTTAGCGAGCTACTCAAAGAGCGCTTTTTTAAAGACTTAGAAACTACGCAAAGCTCCATGCTTGCATACGTATCGCTTGCCGATGCTACGGTGTATTCGAGCAGCCAAGATGAGCTGGCCAATCATGCGGTTCTACGCCTGCGTCAAGGCTCCCGCGACTACTTTGGCTCTGAGCTCAGCTTGCAAAACAATAATCCTCAGCGCCTCACTTGGACATGCACAGACCAAAGTAAGACTGCTTGCATCATCCGCATAGATCAGCCGCAAGATCTCAGCACACACGACTACCAAGTCTACTACGTCATCGACGACCAAGTCTTTGGCTCCCAAAGTGAAATACTCAACAACCTGTGGCAAGAAATGAAAAGCACTGCGGGGGACTACTTTGTGCAAAACGTAGCTGAAACAGGTGATTTAACTTTAGCATATGCGGCAAACGGCGTTGATAGCGGCATTTTATTAGCCTACCCCAGTCGCAGCGGCGAACTTGCTCACGCAAACACAATCACAAAAAGCCAAAAACAAGAGCCGTTCAACTGGAAATCAATACTACTCGCTGTGTTGGCAGCTTTCTTTGTTATCGCTGTGGGTCTACTCGTCATACGACGCGACATACTCGACTCGAGTGCAAACAGTATAAATGATGATGAAAAGCTTAACAAAAGCCTAGATAAAACTGATGATAGTAAACTGCAGCAAGAACAAGAAAAAGCTATTCGCGCTCTAGAGCAGCAAAACGAAGAGCTCGAAATCCGAATCAAAGAACACACGACGCGCTCGGTACAGCTCGATGAACAGTTCGCGCACATTAGAGAAGCCTACCAAAACGAGAAAAAGTTGCGCATCGAACTTGAAGAAGAGCTGAAAACCCTAAGAATTGATATTGAGAAAGGTGTACAAAGTACAGGCGAGAGCACACAAGATCACGTAAGAATTGGCAGTGTTCCACCGCCGACGCCTAGTATCCCCGCCCCCAAACGCATCGGCCTTCCCACTAGCACCGATATGCGCAAGCCCAAAGCGCAAACGGATACCGAGGAGGTAACGAACCGCGAAATGGACGCCATTCTTGATTCAAGCAGCCAGTCTGACATCAACGTCTTACAGCGCAACATCGATACTACGAGCCCATCCACACGAATTACCGCTAACATCGAAGCAGACGATATCTCGCATGGCTTGGGCGAAAGCGAGTGGGAAGATATTGTTTCTAGCTTTGATTCAATTATGGATATGAGTTTCCCCGGCGCAGGGCTTATGCAGTTCCAAAGCGATGATTCGGAGCAAAACCCCGACAGCACCCTGAACAGTTTTGGGCGTAAACTGCGCTCCCAAGAGCGGAAACTCAGTTTTGCACCACCTGCAGTTCAAGACAGTACCCCCGTTCCCGCTGCTGGCGTACGCCAAGGCTCTGGCCTATCACCTCTTCCTAGCTCCCCACCAAGTTTTGCCCCCGTAACACCGCCAAAAGACACACTGCACTTCGTTTCGGCTTTGCGCAAATCATCGCCATCCTTGCCACAATCGCCTTTTGTTAAACAACCATCAGCTTTAGGAAACAGATTTGCGGACGCTTCGGATTCTGGCATTAAACTCAATACTATCCCTGGTACGCAAAAAGCAATTTCGCGCATAGAAAGCGGAGACACGGCTACAGGCTTAGCTGCTGTCCAAAAGGAGGCTCCATCCGTACATCCGCTACTAGACACTGTCGATAGAGCAAAATCAGACACAAGAAAAAGTTCTGCACAAACTAAAGCTGTCCCAACAAGCGAACTGAATTCTAGTTCCAACATGCGCATTACCAGCACAACGCCAACTGCACGCCCAAGCAGCGTACAACACGCCGTAACTAAAAGAGAAAGCGGTAACTTCAAACCAGCGCCATCGTGGACTGGGCGCAGCATACAAGACGCGCCGAGTATGGACAGCAATACCCTACTCGACGCTCTTAAGCGCAGAACACGTGACGTCTCCCAGATTGCCTTAGACCCCGTAACGGCAAATACAAGTTCGGAGGATATTCCCAGTTTATCAAAATCTGGAGTTTTCTCTGTCACGGGTAGCAGAGTTGACGTTGATCCTCTAAACGATACAGAGTACTACAAGAATCTCTACGACAAGTTCATCGAAACGAAAAAAGCTTGCGGCGAGCCTACCGACAAACTAACGCTAGATCGCTTTATCAGCAGACTGGCGAGAAACAAAGAATCGCTCATGCAAACCTACCAGTGTAAAAACGTGCGCTTCCAAGTCTACGTTAAAGATGGGAAAACTGCACTAAAAGCTACCCCCATTAAGTAGTGGTGCTCATGAGCCATAAGCTAAGGCTAGACGACCTGCTTGTAGCTAGGGAGCTAGCCCCTAATAAATCGCAAGCCCGCGCTTTGATTATGGCGGGCAAAATCCTTGTTAACGGCAAAAAGGTCGATAAAGCTGGACACGCTTGTAAAATCGACGCAGAACTTGAGTTATGTGCTGCACCTAGCGCCTACGTTTCACGCGGTGGAGAGAAGCTCGCTGGAGCACTCAAGAAATTCGATACGCTAGCACTCAAAGGACGCGTCGCCATCGATATTGGTGCCTCGACAGGCGGCTTCACCGATTGCCTGCTTCAACATGGTGTTGCCAAAGTCTACGCCATCGACGTTGGCTACGGCCAGCTCGCCTGGAAACTCAGACAAGACCCACGCGTCCACAATATCGAGCGCTGCAATTTTCGTTATCTAGCAGCGGGTAGCATCGATGAGGACTTCGATCTCGTCGTGGCCGACCTCTCCTTTATTTCCCTCGAAAAAATTTTAGACCCCCTACGCGCACACCTCCATAAAAACACAGACTGCGTCGTTTTGATAAAACCCCAGTTCGAAGTTGGACGTAACGCCCTTGGAAGCGGCGGCGTTGTACGCGATCCTGCACTTCGTCTCGAAGCTATCGAAAACGTTATCGCCGCTGCAAAAGTATTGGGCTACGAATTCATGGATGGTGTCGACAGCTCTTTGCCCGGTCCCAAGGGAAACGTCGAGTACTTGGCATGGCTTAGATATGAAGTAAGCAAAAGCGAAAAACCGCTATTATGACCAAAACTGGACGGGGCGTGGCGGGGTGTCCCCGCCAAGGGGGTAGCGCGGGATCGCCTGCTAAAAGGCGTTACGAACGCATATTGTGCGGTGGATGCGCGATTAGCAAATACACCGCACAATATTTAGCGTTCGTTATCGCATTTTAGGAGGAAGCCCGCGCGTAGGGGGAAACTTCCCCCACAGAAAACCACAAAAAAGCTAACAAATACGCGACTTTACGCTGTCGTAGCGATTGAACAAAGATCATTAAGCTTGCATTGAAAGCAGTTTCTAGACAAAAGCAGTCTTTTATCGTAAAAAGCCTAGAAGATTGCATGAGCCATCTTGAGAACGATTTAAATGAAATTCAGCTCATGACAAGCAATGTCGAATTAAATTAGTGTGTTATGTTCATTAATGATAAAATATTCCGTGCATACGACATACGCGGCAAAGTAAAAGATGAGGTCACGGCGCAACTATGTTATGCGGTTGGTCGAGCGCTTGGAAGTAAATTTTTAACGACCGGCGAGCAAGTTGTGCTAGGGCGTGATGTGCGTTTACACTCGCGAGCATTGTCGGAGGCGATGAGCTCGGGTCTTAGAGCGCAAGGCATTCACGTTATCGACATTGGCGAAGTGACAACGCCGATTTTGTATTTTGCTTCGCATCACTTTGGTTGCGCAGCGGCGGTAATGGTAACGGGTTCGCATAACCCCATCGACGAGAACGGCTTAAAAATAGTAGTCCGCGGTCACAGTATTGCGCGCGATCAAGTACAGGAAATCAAGGCGCTTGTTAAAGACGGCGATTTTCGCAGCCTAACTACAGAGGGAAGGCTAGAGCAGCGCGATGTTTTCGATTCTTACGCCAACGCGCTTTTGGCCTGCGTGAAGCTAGGGCAATACAGGCGCCCCATAGTCGTTGATGCAGGGAACGGAGCGGCTGGTCCTTATATCGTAAAGCTACTCCAAAACTTGGGAATTCCTCATATCGCTTTGTTTTGCGAGCCCGATGGACGTTTTCCCAATCATCACCCAGACCCAGGCAAGGCCGCGAACATGCGAGCATTACAAAACGCTGTACTTAAGTCGGATGCGTTGTTTGGCCTCGCTTTTGACGGCGATGGTGATAGGCTAGGCTTAGTCGATGAACGCGGGCAGATCGTATCGCCCGATCGCTTGCTCATACTTTTTGCAAGACAAGTCCTTAAGCGCGTTCCCGGTGCAACGATTATCGCTGATGTAAAATGCAGCCAAATCACGTATGATGAGATTGAACGCGCGGGCGGCAAGCCCTTGATGTGGAAAACGGGTCACAGTCTTATCAAGGCAAAGATGCATGAAACGGGCGCGGCGCTTGCTGGCGAGATGAGTGGGCACTACTTCTTTGGGGAACCATGGATTGGAGTGGACGACGCGCTATATGCCGCGCTTAGCCTTTGTGAAATAGCCGATGGAAAACCTATATCCACGCAGTTTGAGGGTATAGCCACGGCGTTTGCTACACCAGAGTTGCGCGTTTCATGCCCCGATGCACTAAAGTTCCAGATAGTTGAAGAATTGAAAGACGCCTATAAGGAGCTTTATTCTGTTTGCGAGCTTGATGGGGCGCGTATTGATTTCCCTGGTGCTTGGGCGCTACTGCGCGCTTCAAACACTGAAGCGGCCTTGGTTTTGCGTGTTGAGGCTCAAAGCGCAGAGGCATGTCGTGCGTTGTTTGTAGAGTTTTCGGCCAAATGTCAGAGTGTTGCTCGTAAACACGGCGTTGAGCTAGACTTTGGGTATAATGCTTGCGCACAGAGTTCGGATGTCGTGTAGAACGATTAGTTATCAATCAAAAAGTGGACATGTTTAAGGATAAATTATCAAGTAGCAGCGCGAAGAGCAAAGATAGTGGCAAACACTTGGATTTAAGCTTCAAGATCGCGAGTTTCGGTGTTTTGTTTTTTCTTTTCTTTATGCTTTTGGCATGCAATCGGCAGCAAGAGGATGCGGTGCTCGATAGCGCGGCGCTGCTAGCTACCGTCGATGGAGACGAGATAACGGTGCAGGACTTTGAGCTTGCACATCAATTTTTGCCCGATTTTGTACGCCAGATGGAAGTGGGATCGCAGATAAAACTAAGCCAGTTTGGGGCAATGCTCCAAATGGTGCTTTTAGCCAACGAGGCAGAGGAGCAAAGTTTGTTAAGCCCAGCCCAGCGAAGCATCGCGGTGAAAGAGGCGCTTGCAAAACATTATGCGTCGCATGAGGCGGCAAAGCTTAAAATCGACCTTAGCGAAGAGGCGGTATCGAATTTTATGCTTGATAATCCTGAATACTTCCTACCCAACGAACGCTTTCTTCTTGTTTACGCTCTAGTACACAGCGCACAGAGAGCGCAAATACTGCGCAGCGCTTATTTGCTGGCTTTGTCGGCACAGTGGGGGCGAGCTTTGGGTGATAGCAGTGCAGAGCTTGCGCCGGCCCAGCCTCTGCACTTTGAAATATCCTTTGCCACGCGTTTTAGTGAAAACAAGGAGTTTTCAGTTCTACTTGGACCTTTTTCTAAAACAGACGCAGTGAGTATAAACTGCCCAGATAGCATCGCTGTACTTCAAAAAGCGCAGTCTGGAGAGCTTCTCTATGAAAACATTGCTTGCTCTGAGCACTGGCATAGCTTTGCCGTTCTAGGTGAAAAGCTGCATGATCCAGAGCTCACGGCCTTAGAGAGCGAGAACCTCGCGCGTCAGCTCATATACGAACGCGCTGTCCAGCAGCGCACACGCGAACTACTCGCCGAGGAACGCTAGGTTTCTTGCTGTTTTCTCGGCAGCTAAGTCTTAATTCCCTCAGCTTTCGTTACCGAACTAAGCCAAGCCAAATCGTAATCGCGCTGATAACGAAGCGGGGTAACACTCACTGGCTTCTCAATCCACTTAGTTCTTCCTTTCTTTACACTTGATATCTTGTACAATGCGCGTTTAAATGAATAATGGGCGATGCTATACGTTGCATTGAAGCCCTGAACTTTGGCTTTATGCCATATTTTGTGGCAGTGTTATTTTTATCGCCTATTCACAAATCACAGAGCAAGGTTTTGACTATGTTTCCCTTCAATCCACGTAATGGAATGCTCCACCCCTTATGGTGGGGAGCGCTTTTTCTCCTCGTGCTCAATGACTTCATTCTCAAAGCCTCGCCGTTTGCTGGCACAATAACTGGTAAGCTGAGCGATTTTGCGGGCTTATTGATGTTCCCGCTTTTTTTGGCATTTGCATTACGCGTTAGGCAACGAGGTGCATGGCTATCGGTGCACTTGGCAACTGCAGCGGTTTTTTCCGCTCTTAAACTCAGCGCTGGGTTTTCGGCTTTTCTAAGCGCGGCAGCAGCCAGTATCGGGCTTTCATTCTACGCCGTTGTCGACCCGAGCGACTTGATAGCTTTGAGTGTTTTGCCCTTGTCGTTTTGGCTGTATCCGCGTTTGCGCCCTCTCGTTGCACCCAATCGCCGCTCTGTCGTAACGGTGATTGCCGCACTTTTTGCGGGCTTTGCCACCGTGGCTACAGGTGCGACTCCAGTACCGAGAACGCTGTCTTCACATAGCGCTAATCTCATGTTGGCGGATCTCAACTTCATTAATATGACAGGTGGCAGCGTCAACGTTCAAGTGCAGGAACTCGCCCTTACACCAAAACCCGATTGCAGCATGCTTTCGATTACCGAGTTGCGCAAGGATCAGTTCATATCTCTTGGCACTTGGGAGCAACCCAATGGCGAAGGAACGAGTGTTTTACCCGTTTCAACAGTGGGGTCGGAGGCGAGGTGTAAGGTGGTCTTGCTAACCGTCGATGACGCCGAGACTATTTTGCTTTATTGGAATTCCGAAGACTTACCTATACGCGAGGTGCCCGTTGTTTACGGCTCCGAACTGCAACCCGAACATATCCAGGATGCTACCATTGTTGTATATAAAGAGGGCAAGCGCTATTATTACGTCTTACGCGGTATGGTTGGCATCAACTATTGGAAAAACCCCATAAACACTGGCGAAAGTGTCTACTAAGCTTAGCACGAAGGCTTAAAGCAGTCGTGGCGTTTCACTGGTGTTGAAGTGCGGGACGTGTACTCAGGGCAAGCGTAAAGTCGCGTATTTGGCAGTTTTTTAGCATTTCACTTTGGTGGGGGAAGTTTCCCCCTACGCGCGGGCTTCCTCAAAAAATTCGCTAATGAGCGTGTTATTTTGTGCGCTGTATGGGCTAATCGCCCATCCAACGCACAAAATACGCTCATTGCGACTTTTTATCGGCGATCCCGCGCTACCCCCTCACAATCAGGGAACTCGGCGCCGAAGCCAAATTCTTGCAAAACGCTGTGATGAAATTTTTAGGGCAGCGCTGATTTGTTTTTGGGGCACTGGCTTTAAGGCAAGCGCAAAGATTGATTAATGCCAAAAATTGAACGGGGCGTCGCGGGGTGTCCCCGCGGAGGGGGAGCCGAAACGAGCAAAACTAAGTGTTTTGCGAGTTGATGGCTCAATGAGACTAGATTTGCGCAATCGAACGCAAGCCTGCGTGAGTGAAGCGCAAATCGTAGTCGGAATTGTGGGATGTGGCAAACCCGCGCAAAGCGCGGGGTTGACACGTAGGGGGACACTTCCCCCACAAAAAAATAAGCTTGAAAATTAGCAATTTAACGACTTTGCGCTTGCCCCCGCACAAAGCTCAATGGATTTTATCAACGCTTTTTTGAACACCCTCTCGACGTTCCTAGCTTCAGGCTAGCTACTGGTGGATTGGGGCAGCAATGAGGTCTTGACAAAACAAGTCGGAAGTGTTAGAATCTTGTTGTTTAATTGTGGTTGATTGGTAAAACTACAGTTAACTTTGCATTAAAAAATATTTTGGAGGAATGATGGCAGTAAGTCTAAGACTTCAGAGACATGGGACAACGCATCGACCGTTTTACAAACTGGTCGCTACGGATAGTCGCAACATGCGCGATGGAAGATATATTGAGGCTTTGGGAACTTATGATAGTGTGGCGAAACCGCATAAGGTGTCGTTTAACATGGAGCGCGTAAACTATTGGTTGGCGCAAGGTGCTCAGGCTAGCGATACGGTGAAGTCATTGATTAAAAGTGTAAAGTAGATAGCAACAGCGCAGTTTTGTGCGCGCGATTGAGGAATGGGAGTGACGAGCGATGAAAGAATTAGTTGAGTGCATAGCGAAAGCGTTGGTTGACAATCCGAGTGAAGTTCGTGTGACAGAAGTGAAAGGCGCCCAAACCTCAGTACTTGAGTTGAAGGTTGCTAAGGAAGATTTAGGTAAAATTATTGGTAAAAATGGCCGCACTGCGCAAGCACTACGCACCATCGTTAATGCGGCATCTACGAAACTGCGCGTTCGCGTGGTGCTCGAAATCATTGAGTAGTAGGGATTGATTGCCGAATTAAAAGAGCCCTTGCGGCTCTTTTTTTGTATTTTGTTTGAACAATCTTTCAATAATTCAATGATTCTAAATTATTTCTTCTGCCCGCGATAGCGTGATGGGGTCTTATGACGCAAAATGATGAGCTGCTTTTGATAGCAAAACTCGGGAGAGCGCACGGCGTACATGGCGAAATACGTTTCTTTCCTATTGATGAAACGAGTACAACCTTGGGAAGCGTGAAAAAGCTATGGCTAGGACGTGACGACAATGAGCCAAAGCAGGCGTATGCGATTGAGTGGGCAAAGGCGATGGGGCGCTTTTTTGCCGTAAAACTCAAAGGAGTCGATGACCGTGACCTAGCCATGTCGATGACGGGATTGCTCGCCTATATTCCTAGAGCTGCGCTTCCCAAATTAAAGTCACAGTTCTACGCACATGAGCTCCTTGGATTCGCCCTTATCGATGAAAATGGCAAAGTTTGGGGGCGCGTGCTCGATGTAGACTCTGCACTCGCCTCTGACATCATTATATATGCGCGCCCCACGGGCGGTGAAGGGATGCTGCCGTGGGTAGACTACTACGTGCAAGACGTTGAGTTAGAGAAAAAGCAAATCGGCGTACGCGCTGATACTATGCCGCAAATCGATGAAGTTTACGATATTTAATATAGCGCCTTAAATGACGATGAAAATTCAAAAATTTGGCGTAGTCACCTTATTTCCTGAGGCGTTTAGCTCGGTTTTAGCAACATCAATATTGTCTCGCGCCGTAGAGGCTGGGCTACTTGAGATACACTTTGAGCAAATACGCGACCATGCACAGGATAAACATAGACGCGTAGATGATGCGCCCTACGGTGGGGGGGCGGGACAGCTCATGATGGCAGCACCTGTTTTACGCGCGATTGCGGCGCTAAAGCAGCGCTGTATGCCCGAAGCTTTAGTGATTTTGCTCGGACCCTGCGGTCAGCGCTTTGTTCAAGGGACGGCGAGTGCTTTGGCGGGGGCAGAACGCGATATGATCTTGCTTTGCGGGCATTATGAGGGCATTGACGAACGAGTGCGAAAGCATATCGATATGGAACTCTCTATTGGCGATTACGTCTTAACAGGGGGAGAGCTCGCGGCGATGGTCGTGATCGACGCGGTTTCACGCTTAAGACCTGGGGTGCTTGGAAACGCGGAGTCTTCACTCGATGAGAGCTTTAGCGATGGGCTTTTGGAGTACCCGCAGTACACGCGTCCTTGGGATCTTAACGGTGATTGCCCGCCAGAAGTTTTGCGTAGTGGGAACCATGCAGCGATTGCGTCTTGGCGAAAAGCAGCAGCACTTGAGCGTACAAAACGTGTTAGGCCAGATCTTTTGAGCGCTAAGAGCGAACGCAACACATAGGAAGCCTAGTGTCCATGTAGTAACTGTCAAAAAATGCGTAAACTGGGGAATTTCAAAGCTGCTCTATGGCTTCAAAACTGTCCTGTGAACGCGCTAGCCCCAAATAATCAGCCTATTCTAGGGCTTAACTTAGACTTGGAGCCGAGTATGAACTACAGAGAGCGCAGCTACGTCGTGGAACACTCACAAAACAATATGCGTCTCGATATGTTTTTGGCACACAAAATCACACGCTTATCGAGAACGCAAGCCCAAAAGTGCATAAACAACGGTGCTGTTAGTCTTGAACCCGCGCGCGAGGCCAAGGCGTCTTTGCGCGTACAAGCGGGCGACGTTGTAAGGCTTATTCAGAAACTCAACGATGAGGAACCACAGTTTGATGAACTGCGACTTATCGATGAGAACGACGCGTTTTGGTGTTTTGATAAGCCCGCTGGCATGCTCGTGCACCCGACGGCGCGTGCATATCGCAACTGCGTTACCGTCTATGTCGAAGAGGTTTTAGGCAAAACACCCTACGTAGTGCACCGCCTCGATAAGGAAAGTTCGGGTTTACTGCTTGTGGCAAAGACCGCAAAGGTCAGCGCGCAACTCGGAAAATTGTTCCTTAGCTGCGAAGTTCTCAAAGACTACAAAGCCGTCGTTTACGACCCATTTTGCCGACATGAACTTGGGAAGAAACGTAGTATTTGCGATGCACTGGGTTACGCGGGCACTTTGCTCCCAAAACTTTGCATGGGCCACGGTAAACTCAGTGCCCAAAGCGATGTACGCGCCCTAGAACGAAATGCTGCCCTCGCTTTAGTTTGCTTACGGCCTATTACGGGGCGCCAGCACCAACTCAGGGCGCACTTAGCACTGCAAAGAACACCAATTTTGGGTGATAAGCTCTATTTTTTTGGCGAAGCTTTCTATAAGGCCTACTTGGATGACGAGGAAGTTCCCGACTATTTACCGTATCGGCATCTCTTACACGCTTCAAAGCTAACATTTTCGTGGCGCGGTGAAGCGTTTTCGTACACCAGCGAGCTTCCCGACATATTCGAGAAAAGCATGAATTTAGCGCTGGATGAACGCCATCTGCCCACAAAACACGCACAATACTTTGCGAAAAACCAAACCAATGACATTTCACACGAATAATATGAAAGAAGAAACGGGCAAGTTGATGCTCGCCCGCTTCTCTCATTTTTAGTTTAGAATCTCTTAATTAACGTTAACAACGATGTCGTCTTCCGTGTTGGCTAGCCCATCGGAGCCGACGGAAAAGATTTTTATTTTGTTCCCTGTTTTCTCGAAAACGTAGGCGTTGCCCCAAGGGTCTTCAGGAACTTCTTCGATGATCTTGCGATTATCGGGGGTGTTGATGAGGTCTTCAAAGCGCTCTGGCATTTTGCGGTAGTAGAGGCGATAGGCTTCGATATTTCCCTTAAGCGACCTAAGCTGTGTTTGTGCAAGTCCGTCATTGGCCTTATCAGCTTGTCCGAGAATGTTCCAGCCGATAAGCCCCATAATGGCGACCATGAGGGTAACAACGATCATAATCTCGATGAGCGTCATACCTTGGCGCTGGAACTTGGATTGCTTATTGCGGCGGTGTAGCTTCGCGATGAGCTCAAATAAATTACGCATAATCTTCTCCTAAGATAAACTTAATTGCTTACAAAATATTGTCTAACCAAATCCGTCACTTAACTGCATTATTGGCAGCAATATGGCGAAAACAACAAAACCAATAGTTCCCCCCATCACAACTATCATAAGAGGTTCGAGCATCGCTGTCATTGCTTCGACGCGAACGTTAATTTGTCCTTCGTAGTTCTCTGCCACACTATCGAGCATCTCCTCAAGACGCCCAGCGCGCTCCCCTACCGAAATCATGTGCGTCATCAGCGGCGGGAATTCTCCCGAACGTTTAAGCGGCGCTGCGATACTTTCGCCCTCGCGGATATTATCGTGTGCTTGTTCGACGACTTTTGCAAGAACGGCGTTACCAAGTATACTTTTGACGATGTCAAGCGCCTTTAACAAGGGAACGCCAGAGCTGAGTAGCGTGGCAAGCGTTTTGGCAAATCGAGAGAGGGCAACCATGCGAACGACGGAGCCAAGCAAGGGGAGCTTGAGTTTAAACGTATCCCACTTGAAGCGCCCCTTTGGCGTCGATTTCCAGCGACGAAAAAGATAGGCTCCCGCAACAAACACGAGTATTATCAGCCACCAAAAGGAGGAAACAAAATCGGCGGTAACAAGCAGCATCTTGGTAATGCCTGGTAGAGGCTTTCGCTGTTGTTCAAAAAGTTTGGTTACCCGCGGTATAACGAAGATAAAAAGCAGCATCATGAGTCCGATACCAATGACTATCATAATAATAGGATAGACCATGGCACCGATGATTTTGGAGCGAAGGCGTAGTTGTGAGTCGAGAAAATCGGCTAAGCGAATAAGTACGATGTCTAGAGCGCCACTGGACTCTCCGGCGCGGATCATACTTACGTAGAGGGTGTCAAAAACTTTTGGATAATCGGCCATGGCGTTACCAAGGCTTGAGCCCTCGCTGACCTTTTGCTTAATATTAACGAGTACGGTTCTAAAACTCTCCTTCTCGGCTTGGTCCGACAAGGCGTTTAAGCACTCTACAAGCGGAATGGCGGCTTTTTGTAGCGTAGCAAACTGCGTGGTAAAATCCTTAACATCCTGCTTTGTGATCCCTTGCCCCACTTGGATCTTAGAGAGCGCCTTGAGCGGAGAGTCCGAGCCCGCTTTGGAAGCCTGAGACTTTTCACTCGCCTCGCTGAGGTAAATACCTTGTTTAAGCAAACTATCTTTGAGCGCAGCTCTATTAGCTGCGTCTTTTAGGCCTTTGACTTGTTTACCTGCGTTATTGAGCCCTTTATACTCATAGAGTGGCATACTTCCTCGCTATTCCTCGGCATCCTGAGTTACGCGCAAAACTTCGGGGATACTTGACATTCCGGTTAAAACTTTGACGATCCCGTCTTCGCGTAGGCTAGTCATACCGAAGTTTTCGGCCTCGCGCTTGATCATAGAAGCGTCTGCGCGCTTCATCACGAGCCTGCGAATATTATCGTTAATAACCATCATTTCGTAGATAGCCGTACGGCCTGCGTAACCAGACATGTTGCAGTCCTTACAACCTTTTGACTTGTAGATAATGCCGCCTGCTGCCTCTAAGCGATCCTGGCTTATCCCGATCTCTTCGAGTTCCTCGGGCGCTGGTCTATACGCTTCTTTGCACTGCGGACAAAGCCGCCGTATAAGGCGCTGTGCCATCGATAGCGAGAGGCTGGAACTCACCAAGAAGGGCTCAATGCCCATGTCGATGAGTCGCGTAAAGGCGCCAGCTGCGTCGTTGGTGTGTAGGGTCGAGAAGACTAAGTGACCGGTTAGTGCCGCTTGTATCGCGATTTCGGCCGTTTCGGCGTCGCGTATCTCACCCACCATGATGATGTCGGGATCGTGTCGAAGGTAGGAGCGCAAACCGCTAGCAAAACTCAAGTCGATCTTGGGGTTAACCTGCATCTGCGATATACCCGCAAGCTGGTACTCGACCGGATCCTCGACGGTTAAAATATTTTTATCGGGAGTGTTGATGCGGTTTAAGCATGCGTAGAGCGTCGTTGTTTTACCCGAACCCGTGGGTCCCGTCACCAAAACAATGCCGTGTGGCTGCGTAATCGCATGCGTAATAACTTTATAGTGCCGCTCCGAAAAGCCCAAATCGACAAGATCGAGCAAAATCGCTTGCTGATCGAGCAAACGCATCGTGATACGCTCGCCATGCGACGCGGGCGCCGTGGCAACACGAACGTCAATATTTCGCCCTGCTATCTTAAAGCGTATGCGACCATCCTGGGGCAAGCGCTTCTCGGCGATATTAAGGTTGCTCATGATTTTGACGCGCACGACGATGGAGGAGTGGAAGCGCTTTTGTGCGCGCACAACCTCTTTGAGCACGCCATCTACGCGAAAACGCACAATAACCGCGGTTTCCGCCGCTTCGATGTGTATATCGCTTGCTCGCTCACGCACTGCTTGCTGAAAAATCGTGTTGATAAGTTGGATTATCGGACCTTCATCGTCGCTGGCAGCGCGGTTGAGAATATCCTCAATCCTCTCCGCATCATCTTCATCGCCGCTAGCCGCTTTTTGGGAATCAAGGTCATCTACAATATTGGTGAGATCACCGCGTTTATCGAAAATACCCGTAATAACAGCGCGCACTGCCGTTTTAGTGCCGAGTATGGGGACGGGCTCTGCTCCCGTCATCACGCGCACATGATCCAGCGCATCAATATTAAGAGGATCCGAACTCGCCGTTAACACCAACGCGCCCACACGCTTAAGTGGCATCACAAGCTGCTGCATCGCGATGGGGTAACTCAAATCCTTGGACAGGCTTAAGTCGACGTCTTCAACATCGAAGTTCTCCCAAACCTCGTAACCAAACTGGAGACCAAGCGCGCGGAGTACGTCCAACTCAGCTACCAACTTTTTAGCGACTAAGATCTCACCTATACGCGTTTTTTCTTCGGCTAGAGCCTGATCCGCCAAAGCATCGGTGAGTTGCTGCTGACTCAGTCTGCCCTGCTCAACGAGTATTTCGCCTAGGGCTTTTCGTCGAAACATCTTTACTCCATATTAGCTGTGTTTTCGTACTTCGCAGCTACAAATTTTGCTCCGTACTCTAAAGTGCAAGCAAAAAAGCTCTACCTTCTATCTCTTTGTCTCGCTGGTCTATTGGGCAATCGGGCGGGAGCAGTGCTGCCTTGGCGAGTCCTCCCCGCGCTAGAGCCGCTGCCGCCGTATCCGTCAGAGAAACCTGCGGGTAACTCGATCCCTTCATCTTCTGTAGTGATGCGCATCACGTTTTGAGCTTCTCGTATGGCGCTAAGCTCGTTTTCTTGCGCATCAATAACTTGGCGAATCTCCTCAAGTATCCCGTGTTTTTTATCATAGTTCACGCTACGCACATAATTGAGATCACGCCGCCCAAAGTACTCGAGAAACTCGTCGCGTTCCTTTTGCTTGCGAATGCGGATCTTTTCCAGATCCACGTTACTCTCGATGATATAGGGCGTGAGCATAAGAAGAAGGTTCTGCTTTTGTATAGTGGTTGCCGTCGATCTAAAGAGGTAGCCAAGCACGGGAATATCGCCCAGTAAAGGAACCTTAGAGACAGACTGCGACTCGGAGTCGCGCACCAGGCCGCCAAGAACGACGGTTTGCTGATCAGGAACAACAACTACCGTACGCATATTACGCATACGCGTAGTAGGGCCACCTAGATCCGAGCCCCCAGGTTTTACCTCCTCGATTTCCTCATCTATGTCGAGACGAACACTACCGCCTTCATTGATTTGCGGCTTAATGCGCAAAGTAAGCGCAACGTCTATTCGCTCGATCTGCGTGCCATACCCCATACCGCCCAAGAGATTGCCTATGCCCGCAATTTCGGGATTCCCCGCAAGGGCGCTGCTGTTGAGCAAACCCGAGTAGTTCGAACCCGTATTCGTGATGTAGGGGATGCGCTCACCTACGCTGATTTCGGCTTCTTGGTTATCAAGCGTAAGTATGGTGGGTGTCGATAAAACGTTAGTATCCGTGTTCGTTTGCAACGCCTGTAGCACCACGCCCATCGATGGAATTTTGATCCCCGCAATATCAAGCGTAGGCCCTGCAAGGGCAGCTAAGAAACCTGGCGTCGAACCAGCACCCAAAAACATTGCCGCAGGTGAAAGACTTTGTAACTTGTTCAACTCCGTACGCCCCGCATAGTACCCATCCCCCTCGTCCGTTGCAAAGGTATTACCACCGTGCATCGCAACACCGAGTTCGCGAGAGCGCTCCAAACTAACCTCCATGATAACCGCTTCGACAAAAACTTGGCGACGCGGACGATCCAGCTCTTTGATCACGGATTTAACCGACAAAAAATCGCGTGGACTAGCTACAACAATAAGATCGTTGGTCGATGCATTCGCTACCACCGATACATCGCCTTGTAGCAGCTGCCCACCACTCTGGTTTGCACCACCACTACGCTGAGATGTACCCTGCTGCATGCGCTGTAGTAGCTCGGTCAAGACGGACGATATTTCCAGTGCTTCAGAGTTTTGCAGGTGTACCACATTAATGCGCCCAGAATCGGGAATCTCAACATCCAGATGCAGCAAAAGACGCTTTACTTTTTCGTAACTTCGCTCATTGGCTACAATAATAAGTTTGTTCGTACGCTGATCCGCGACGATTTGGGAAATCTTAACATCTTCACCCGTATTTTGTGCGCTCGCACCCTGCGGTTGCTGACGCGCTGTACCACCAACCTGAAATACCGATTGCAGCAAACGCTCCAGTTCCGCGGCTTCAGCATACTGCACGGGGTAAACCCACAGCCTCTCCCCATCAGAACTTCCGTTGTCGATGCGCTTAATAAAGCTTATCATGCGGTTTACCGAATTACCCGTATCGGTGATAATCAGCGTGTTGGATGCAGGATAATCGACGATAAGGCCATTTGGCGTTTTGAGCTGATCAAGTACAGGTTTTACTTGGCTAACTTCCAAAAACTCCAAAGAGATGATGTGCGTAACCAAAGCGTCGTTCCTGTCAATATTTTGCCCGTCCCATGTAGGCGAAATCGGCTCTTTGATACCCGCATTCACATCAACGATTTTGTAGAACTTACCACTACGAACGACAGTTAAACCATTCATCTGTAGTGCAGACAAAAAAGCTTGATAGGCTTCCGCAGCGCTCACTGGGTTTGGGCTAATTATCGTAATCTTCTTGCCGCTTTTAAGCGTATCAGCAACGATGAAATTTCGACCCGTTTGCGCACTCATCAACTTAACGACATCACTCAGATCCGCATCGCGAAAATCAAGCGTAACTTTCACGTTACTCGGCGTGGGTCGCGCCGCATAATCAGCGTTAAAGTTGGGCTCAAACTGATATTCTTCACCAAAAATAACACCACTCTCCACAGCGCCCTGCCCTGCAGCTGCGCTCGGCACAGTGGTACCCGGCTCTTCCTGAACGGGCGGCGCAGTATCGCGTGGGGCATCCCGTTTTACAACACCAGGACGTGATTCACGCCCATCGGGACCGAGCTCTGCTTGATCCGGACTTTGAGCCAAAGCACTAGACGCGCCCCAAGTCGCAAAAAGCAAAACTAGCACCTGTAAAAAACACGCCCCGGTTAGCTGGCCAAGTCGCTTCGCCAATCCAAAGCTAGATTTGCGCATCTCTACGCTCATATCTTATACCTAAATCCTTCAATTCAACTTATAGGTCAGCGTCCTTTCTTGACCGTTGCGATTGATCTTAATTCCTACATCTTGCCCAGGTTGCAGCTGGTCAAAAAACGACATGGCTTTTTGCGGGTTATCTAGCTGCTGGCCGTTAATATCAAGTAACGTATCGCCAGAGCGTATGCCAAGCTGCGAGTAAATCGAATCAGGCGCCACATCCAGCAACCTGTACCCACTTATAGCACCCTTTTTGTAAACGGGTTGAAGTTTGGGGATTGCCCCAAATTTTGGGTCTTGCAAAACCTTGGGATTTCGGCGCACTTCCTCTGCCGTTGCACGCGGAATCGCGTAGGTATCAGGCCCTACGCGCTTGATTACACTCGCGTCCACAATCGCTTTGGCTGGCTCGCCCTCAGGCTTTGCGACCTTCGCAGGCGTAGGAGGGGGAGCAGAAGCGGCGGCAGCCGCAACATCCTCAGCCGTCGTATCAATGTCTATGTACTCTATACGATTCCCATGCGAGTGGCGACGAAAATATACCTTATTGCGCACAATCCCCACAACGACGGCCTCATTCAAAACCTCACCGCCAACCCCCAAAACCAAAGGCTGCGCTATCGGCTCATCAAGAAGCCCAATCATTGCCAAAGAATAGCGCGCATCACTCGCCACTTGCGTCCCCAAAAGTTTGATCTTAAGGCTCGTTAAAATCGGCCTATCCCCTCCCAGCGCCTCGACTGGCGCCTCCTCATGCTCGACCACTGGCTCTGGCTCTTGCGGAGGCTCATCCTCCATACCGCCCTTCTGGTTAAAAAGATTGCGATTGTAAAGCAGCAGCGTTTTATCCTCGTAAGCGTCAAAATCTGTAGGCGCAGTCGCGGGCAAAGCACTAACTTCATACGGTGTTAGCGCCACAAGCTTTTGCGAAATAAAAGCAGACACTCCCTTTGCGATGAAGTACGACGCACCCACCAACAAAACAAACGCCACAAGCGCCACTGCTATGCGAATTCTTGAATTCATCCGCTACTCCGCCCTAATCCTTATCTCGCGAACCTCACCTAAATGCTCGATCTCCACCGTACTCGCCCCACGACGCGCTACCATATCCACAAACTTCAGCGCCATCACCTCCATGTCAGGCTTGCCTCCATTTATACTCAATACTACATCGCCCGAGACTATTCCTAACTTTGAAAAAAGCGTTCCCTCAGGCACCTCCACTAAACGATAACCTTTTAGTTGTCCCCACTCAATACGCGCCGAAACCGACAACGCTATCGACGCCTCCTGAATGTGCAAAGCCTGGTCATGCATCGCATCGCGCTTGACCACAAACTCATCACCATCACGCCAAATCATCTCATCGGTGAAGCGCAAAAGCGGCGAATCCGCTAAACGCTCATACTTCGACTCCGCATACACCATACCAGAATCCGGCGTCAGCGCCCCGTGCGAACTCCCCAACTCGCCCGTCTCCTGCGTTGGAATATAACCCTTTTCTAAGGACTCCAAAAACAATTGACGATCGTCCCACTTATCACGCTTGTCGACTTGCTCCATTTTGAGCTCCGCAGCCCTTTTTACGCGACTTTGCGCTCTCTCAAGCTCCACTTTAGCCGCCTTGCGCGCCACCTCCCCCTCGATCTCACGCGCCTCATCCGGCTCGCTGGCAGCCAAAAAATACATCGCTAAGCCCCCCAGCGCCACGATTATCAATAACGAAATAATTACTTTTTTCAAATTCACCACCACGTCCAGAAAGCAAAACGCTGTTGCTAAGTAGCGCTTTTTAATCACTTTCGCAAACATTTCGCCAACTTTCATCATTCATCGCCCAACTCTTCTTGGTGGGGGGAGCTCCCCCCTCGGCAAAGCTTCCTCGTAAAATTCGACAGCAATCGCAAAATTTTGTGCGATGTATTCGCTATACGCTCATCCATCGCACAAAATGCGATTGCTGCAAATTTTACTCGGTGATCTTTGCCTACCCCCCCCCGCACATCGAGCTTTAGCCTAAAAGTTCGTGAACTCCAAAAAATAAGAAAAATACAAAATAACAGAAGTGTTCCACTAAAAATCAACTTTTTGCGAACAAAACGAAATAAAAGTGTATATTGCCTAATAACAGCAGTGCTAGAGCATCAGTTTTTTTGCTTCAACTATCTATGAAAAAATACGCTTTTCATGGCCATTTTGAGCCTAGTTCTAGAAAAAAAGAAAATAAGAAAAAATAAGAAGAAAATAGGAGCTTTTATCATGATTGGCAAAGTAATCAGTGGAGCCTTAAACGGGGTGGATGGCTTTTGTGTACACATCGAAGCACACATAGCCTACGGAATGACAAATTTCCACACAGTAGGGCTAGCTGAGGGTGCTGTACGTGAGTCTAAAATGCGAGTTCGCGCTGCTTTCTCGGAGTCTGGGCTTGATTTTCCGTATAACTGTATCACGCTAAACTTGGCACCTGCCGACATACGTAAGGATGGATCTGCTTTTGATCTACCCATCGCGATAGCTGTGCTTGGCGCCGACTCCAAATTTATGAGCCCATACGTAGAAAAGATTCTCGCAAACTCAATGATTCTGGGCGAACTCGCCTTATCTGGAGAGATTCGTCCTATACCTGGTGCTTTACCGTTGTGTATTGCAGCAAAAGCGGCGGGCTTAAAAAAAATTATTCTGCCCGAGGCCAACGCTCAAGAAGCAGCGCTTGTAGAAGGGATGCAGATTTTTACGCCAAAATCATTGCGCGAACTGTACGATGCCTTGCGAACGGAATGTCTAGAGAGCTACAAACCGCAAGAGCATCAGTTCGTTCGTGCACAAACTGCAGGGCTTGATATGGCGCAGGTTAGCGGACAACGCGTAGCCAAACGTGCACTTGAGGTCGCTGCAAGCGGGGGTCATAACATTATATTTGTGGGTCCCCCAGGATCGGGTAAAACGATGCTAGCACAACGTTTTAGCGGCATACTCCCCCGAATGAGTTTCGAAGAAGCATTGGAAGTCACTGCGCTCTACAGTGTTTCGGGAAACCTCGGTAGCGCATCACTCATAGATCACCGCCCCTTTAGAGACCCACACCATTCAATTTCGGACATCGGTCTCGTGGGCGGCGGCTCACCCAGTCCAAAACCTGGAGAAATCTCCTTAGCCCATAACGGCGTTTTGTTCCTCGATGAGCTTCCCGAATTTAAACGAAACGTCCTAGAAGTTTTGCGTCAACCCCTAGAGAACGGCTACATCAATATTACACGGCGTTTACAAACGGTTTGCTACCCCGCTCAGTTCATCATGATTGCGTCGATGAACGCGTGCCCATGCGGAAACTTCGGCAGCAAGAGAAAACGTTGTAGTTGTACGAGTGAAGAAATTCGGCGCTATCAAGCTAGAATTTCGGGACCGCTGCTGGATCGCATCGATCTACAAATCGACGTCGTCGAAGTCGATTTTGAGGATCTCATTGAGGGGAAAATAGAAGAGAGCACAGAGAACATTCGTGCGCGTGTCCAACGCTGTCGAGACCTACAAGAGGCGAGATTCAAAAACAGCGCAATTAATTGTAACGCACGTATGGGAATTAACGAAATAAGGGCATTTTGCAAGCTCGATAACGAGGGCACACGACTTATGCGCCGCGCCATCGACGTGCTCGGCATGAGCGCACGCGCCTATAATCGTATACTCAAAATTGCACGCAGCATCGCCGACATGGATCCGGCTTCCAACCCCAAGCGCGTGGAAGCTAAGCACATCGCCGAAGCCGTGTCGTATCGCATGCTCGATAGAAAGCTCAACGTCTGTAAAGTATAGAAAGCTTTGCACGGGGGGGGGGGGGGGGGTTTTTATGTAGTTTTTTGGGT
>Ga0265293_10002474_pt1 | contig 36911 bp, 27 predicted proteins | sample Munlanlewell138R_FD_192505 | JGI IMG/M metagenome (GOLD analysis project Ga0265293, IMG submission 192505) | Leachate microbial communities from a municipal landfill in Southern Ontario, Canada - Leachate well 138R | ecosystem: Engineered > Solid waste > Landfill > Unclassified | place: Canada... | reverse complement strand
ACCTTATCGGGTGATGGAGATTTAGCGTATCCATCTTCGCAAAAGACGTAAACGAGACGTAAACGGCGAAGGGCAAGAAAAAAGGGGCTTTGCGTGAGTTGCGCAAGCCCCTGTTTTCATTGTGTTTATTGGTGGGTCGTGCGCGATTCGAACGCGCGACCAACGGATTAAAAGTCCGGTGCTCTACCGGCTGAGCTAACGACCCAAAGTCGGACCCAAGATCGGACCCAAAAAACCAAAGACTGTGATTATGGGCCATCGCCCGGCGCTTGTCAACGCGCGCGCGAGATCCTGACTTCGGCGCCGCGGCGCTTCACCTCCAGGCCTTCGGAAGGCAGGATGCGCAACCCCTCAAGTCCCTTGATATAGCTGGAACCCTGCATCTGCATCACGCGGATGCGATTGCGCATGACGACCGGGCTGTGCTCGGGCATGCCGAACATCCAGACTTCGTCCAGCATGCGGGCTGTATTGAAATCACCCGTATGCAGCGCTGCCGGCCCCAGGCTCAGGATATGACCTTCGCGCCCGAACACGGGCAGGGTATTCAGCGGTGCCTTGACCGTCCATGTGGTACCGCCCTCGTAGCGCCAGCCTGTGGCCAGATCCCACCAGGCACTGCCTTCGGGCAGATAGATCTGCGTGGTGTCGCCGGGTTCCAGAATGGGGGCCACCAGCAGTGCGGGCCCGAACATGTACTGGCTGTCCCAGACCTGGGCCACGGCATCCTGCGGAAAGGCCTGCGCCATGGAGCGCTGTACCGGCAGGCCGCTGCGCACGCTGTCTTCCACAATGCCCAGTACATAGGGGATCAGGCGATAGCGCCACTGAAGCCAGTGACGCACCAGATCCTGGGTCTTGTCGTCAAACGCTGTCGGCAGCAGTGCAGGCACGCCCTGGAAATGGAAATTCCCTGAAAACACGCACATCGCCAGCCAGCGCACATAGAGTTCGGGCGTCAGTGCATCCGCGGGCGCCGTTGCGTTGCCCAGCAGGTGCGTTTGCAGACAGACACCGCTGTCGCCCACGGCCAGCGCATGACGCAGGCTGGAAGCCATGCCCGCCCAGTCATTGCTGACCTCGGGCCCGACCTGCCAGGCCGAGCGCTGCACTGCCGGGTAGAGATCACGACTGCTGACCACGCCCTCCTGGGGCGTCTTGTGACCCGCCACGGCGTCGAACATGGCCTGACGCGTCAGTGCCGGATAGAGAATGCGCAGCACGGCACCGGTCTCGCCGCCGCGCGCCGTGATGCCATCGGGCAGATCGAACTGGCCCACGCAATCCACGGCCGTGAGCCCTTCCTCGACCAGCTGGCGCACGCGCTCCGACCACAGGCGATAGACATCCTTGTGTGTCAGATCGAGCAGGCCGAAAGGCTTGCCGCCCGACAGGGCATTGCCGTCACAGACATGGGCGTCACCGTCGTCGGTAATCAGCAGCCAGCCCCTGTCCTCCCATTCCTCGAACAGGGCCGTACCGGCCAGGACCGCCGGCATCATGGGCGCCACCCATTGGATCTCGAGCGCTTCCATGCGGGCGAAGAACTCGCGCACGTCGGAGATCCGCTCGCTGTCCCAGTCAACCTGGCCCTTGTCCGCCGCGAAACTGATGGGCGCCGGCGCAGCAAGGCGCACGGCATCCAGGGCGAAACCCTTTTCACGCAGATCCTGAACCAGCGCAACCGTGTCTTCCGTTGCCTGGCCGGCAGCCTGATCCAGCCACACACCCATGGGCCGCAGGCCGGGCTGGCCGCTGCGTCCGGTCAGGGCCGTGTAGTGATTGACGATGTCCGACGGCTCGCCAATGAAAAGAAACAGATCGAACACCGGATTGTCATACGCCACTATACGGTAGACACCGGCGTCGGACGCGCCCACATCATGATCGACGCGGCCGATGGAATTCACATACAGACCCCAGCCCGCCGTGCTCCACGCAAGCGGCAGAAAACGCTGATCGGGATCATCGGAGCGCAGGTGCTGCCCCCGCCTGTCCAGGCTGCCGGCCGTCTCGCCCAGGCCATGAATGGCCTCATGCCCGGTGAGCGCCAGCGCGAAGTGCCAGCACAGGCCGTCTTCCTGCTCGGCACAGCCCAGGGCAATACCCTGCGCCGTCTGTACGACGGGCTCGCCGGCCCGCATGATGCGAAACTGCAGGGGCGCCCCGGCCAGATCGAAACTGAGCTCACCCTGGCCCAGACTCCAGCCCGAATTGCTGCCCAATACCGAGCTCACAAGCAGCTCGCCCACGGCTTCCGGGCGCGCCAGCAACATGTCGGCATGCACCTGATCCCGTGCCCGCGGCCGCTTGGGCTCGAGCTGATCGGGCCGGCCGCAGCGCAAGCGATACACTCCGGGCGCATGCGCATCCACCTGAAGCTGCCAGCCCGCGGCATCGACCTCGAACACGGCACTGCCCTGGGCCGGCAACTCGGCAAACTCAAGGGTATCGAAGGGGGTCACGGAAGCGATCTCAGAAATAGGCGGCACAGCGCGATCCTCGGTGTGTCTGTCAGAACAATCAGGGTGCAAGCTTGCGGACAAGCTCGCGTTCCAGGGGCAAGGGTTCATGGCTCAGGCGTGCAGCCAGCAACTCTGCACCCAGCGCCGACCAGGCCAGCCCGCGCGAACCCATTGCGCAAGCCAGCCACAAGCCGGGTGCCTGCGCCACCATCCCCATGATCGGCAAACGATCATGGGCTGCTGCGCGCCAGCCGGCCCAACCTTGAGGCAAAGCCCGACGCAAGCCGAGACGTGATGCGTCCACGTTCAGCAGGCTTCCCACTTTCCGGCGGATTTCGTCATGGCCCTGCGCCGTCATTATACTAAGTGTCGCATCGTGAACGTAGGTACTGCCCCCAAGCAGGCCGGCATCTCCATCCGGCATGCACAGGCCGTCACCGGCAACAATGCAGCGCAGGGCCATCTGCTCCAGCGGCGCAAAATAGCTCAACTGGCCCGCCATGCGCCGCATCCCGGTCACCCGCAGGGGCAATTCCAGTCCGGCGATGGTTCCAAGCAGCGCGCCCGCCTGCCAGCCATTGGCGAGCACCACGCGCGGCGCCCGGGCCAGAACGCGCCCGCGATCGCACACGGCCTGCCATTCACCGTCGCCCGCCCTGTGCAACCCTGCGACCGCAGCGGCACGGCAGCGGATGGCATCTCCCGCCAGCAGCCCTTCCAGAAACGGTACGGGCCGCACCAGCTGGGCGCGCGGATGCCACAGGCCGGGGCCGATGCCCGCCACACCCGTACGCGCTGCGGCCTGCACTTCGTCCAGCCAGCGCAGCCACGTATGCGGATAGGCCAGATGTGCCAAAGATGCCTGCCAGCGCTCGCGCGCCGCCGGTGTAACCGGCTCGAACAGGCCGCAAGGCCAGGGCCTGGCTTCCGGCGCCAGTCGCGACCAGCGACGCCGGCCCAGCTCCAGCCCGGCCTGGCCGATGCGGGTGCGCACATCGTGATCGCGGCTCACACCACTGCCCAGCACGGCGCCCCGGTGATCCCGATGTGCACTGCTGATGCCTTGCGCCAGCGCCGGATCCAGCACCGTCACGGAATGCCCGCGACAGGCCAGGGCGTGGGCTGTGGCCGCACCGGCAAAACTCGCGCCGACGACAATGACGGCGCCGGGCCGCGCCGACGCCGGCGCCCGCCCCATGCCGGGACGCAGGCGTGCCGTCATGCGATGCCGCTTGAGTCCGAATCCGGACTCGCGCGACACCAGGAAGCCCGCATCCTGAAGGTCGCGACGCACCTGACCGGCACTGCACCAGCTGGCCAGGTGCGCATCCCGATTGGCCAGACGCGCCAGCTGGCCAAACACGCGGGGTGTCCACATCTGCGGATTGACGCGCGGCGAGAAACCATCCAGAAAACCGGCGTCGAAACCCAGTTCCAGCTGGCGGGCCATGCGATCCACGGATCCCAGCGCCAGCGTCAGCGTGACCGCACCCGCCTCGAACTCCAGGCGATGCAATCCGGGCACAAGCGGGGGCCATTCACGCAGCAATGCCTGCGCCAGGCGACGCTCGGGCCCCTGAAGCACCGCCAAGGCAAGCGCCAGCTCATTGCGCTCCAGGGGATGGGCCTCGATCGACACCATGTGCAGGCGCTCGCTGCGCCGCGGATCATCACGCCAGGCCTGCCAGGTTGCCAGAAAATTCAGCCCCAGGCCAAAGCCCGTCTCCAGTACCGTGAAGTGATGCCGCCCCTGCCAGCGCTGCGGCAGGCCGGTGCCGCGCAGAAAGACTTCGCGTGACTGCGCCAGCGGTTGCGCGCCGGCGTAATAGATGTCGCCATACTCCGGGCTGACCGGCCGCCCCCGGGCATCACGTTGCAGGCGGGCAGGCCTCAGGGCCTGATACGAAGAGGACATGCGGCGCGACGCTGTTGGGAGGTGGGCTCACGTACAATACGGTCTTGGCAGGCGCCGGACATTGCGAGACGGCGCCATCCCGCATTTTAACGCCTGTCGCCCGCAGGGCCGGCAGCGATATCCTGCACGGCCACTGGAACGGGAGAACTCCATGAGACTGGCTGAAGAAATTCTTGCCTGGCAGGCTGAAATGACGGCCATACGCCGCGACTTCCACGCCCACCCCGAAATCGCCTTTGAAGAGATGCGTACGTCGGACCGGGTCGCCGACATGCTGCAATCCTGGGGCATTCCCGTCACACGCGGCCTGGGCGGCACCGGCGTAGTGGGCACCATCACCGGTCGCAGCGCCAGCGGGCCGGCCATCGGCCTGCGTGCCGATATGGACGCCCTGCCCATGCCCGAGGTCAACGACTTCCCCCACGCCAGTCGCAACCCCGGCAAGATGCACGCCTGCGGCCACGACGGGCACATGACCATGCTGCTTGCCGCGGCCCGCCTGCTGGCACAGACGCGTGATTTCGACGGCACGGTCCACGTCATTTTCCAGCCGGCCGAGGAAGGCGGCCATGCCGGTGCCCGGGCCATGATCCGCGACGGCCTGTTCTCGCGCTTTCCCGTGGCGGCCGTGTTCGGCATGCACAACTGGCCCGGCCTGCCCGTCGGCGAATTCGCCATACAGCCGGGCCCCATGATGGCATCGAGCAACACCTTCGAGATCGAGATCGAAGGCAAGGGTGCACACGCCGCCATGCCCAACCTGGGGATAGACCCCGTGATGGCGGCCGTGCAACTGGCGCAATCCCTGCAGACCATCATCACGCGCAACTGCGATCCGCTTGACCCCGCCGTCATCAGCATCACGCAGATTCACGCGGGCTCCACCAACAACGTCATTCCCGACACGGCAAGCCTGCAGGGCACGGTGCGCAGCTTCAGCACCGCCGTGCTGGATCTGGTGGAAGCGCGCATGGCGGAAATCACCGAACACACGTGCAGGGCCCTGGCCTGCAGCGCCCGCTTCAACTTCATACGCAGCTATCCGCCCACGGTCAACGACGCCGCCCAGACCGACTTCTGCCGACGCGTTGCCGAATCGCTGGTGGGCCCGCAACGCGTGCATACCGATGTGAAGCCCTCCATGGGCGCCGAAGATTTTGCGTTCATGCTGCAGGAAGTGCCGGGCAGCTACGTCTGGGTGGGCAATGGCGCGGGCGAACATCGCGACGCCGGCCATGGTGCCGGGCCCTGCACGCTGCACAACAGCAGCTACGATTTCAATGATGAACTCATCCCCATCGGCGCCAGCTACTGGGTCGAGCTTGCCCGGCAATGGCTGCGCACCCATGCCGAAACGGAGCCGCGCACATGAGCACCCCTGCATCCCTCTCGACCGCCGTCCTGCCGGCAGGCGACCAGCCCACGCTGCGCGTCATGGCCCAGCCCGGTGACGCCAACCTGCACGGCGACGTCTTCGGCGGCTGGATCATGGCCCAGGTCGACATTGCCGGCGCCATCCCGGCCACGCGGCGGGCAGCCGGACGCGTGGCGACGGTGGCCGTCAATTCCTTCGTCTTCCGCCAGCCGGTGTTCGTCGGCGACCTGCTCAGCTTCTACGCCCGCATCGTGAAGACCGGCAGGACATCCATTACCGTCTTCGTCGAAGTCTACTCCCAGCGCCAGCGCCTGGAACATGACGTCGTCAAGGTGACCGAAGCCACCCTGACCTACGTCGCCACCGACGATGAACACAAGAGCCGCCCGCTTCCGCCCCTCTGAAGAACAAGGCCGTCCCATGGAGCACACCACGCCGGATCTGGATGACACGCAGCAACAGCCCGCATCAGACCGGGCTGTGGTGATTCCGCGCCGGCTGGATCCGGAGGACGCCCAGCTGGCACTGCAGCAGGTCCAGGCCATACTGAAGCGCGCCGATGTCGCCGAAGCACGCGCGAACATGGATGAGGACGAGCAGGACGACGCCGCCCTGCCCGACAATGTCGCCGACGAGATCCGTCACATCGTCAACCCCCTGCATCCGGCCGACATCGCCTTCATCCTCGAGTCCCTGCCCGAGCAGGAGCGCCAGCTCATCTGGAATCAGGTCCATGCGGTACACGATGCCGACGTCCTGCTCGAGATCGACGACTGGGCGCGCGAGTCGCTCATCGCCGCCATGGATCACGCCGACCTGGTGGCGGCCACGGGCACCATGGATGCCGACGAGATTGCCGACCTGGCGCCGGACCTGCCCCCTGCGGTCATGGCCGAGGTTCAGCGCGGTCTGACGCCGGCCGAAAGGGCCCAGCTGGTCGAAGCCCTGGGCTACCCCGAAGACACCGTGGGCGCCATCATGGATTTCGACATGGTGCGCGTGCGCGAGGATGTCACGCTCGAGGTTGTGCTGCGCTATCTGCGCCGGCTCCAGGAGTTGCCCGATCACACGGACCAGGTCTTCGTCGTCGATCGCCAGGACCGCCTGCAGGGTACGCTCTACCTGACGCGCCTGCTGGTCAACGAGCCCGAGCGCCTGGTCTCGGAAGTCATGAGCAGGGACTACCTCACGCTCAACCCCATGGATTCCGATACCGACGCTGCGAGCGCCTTCGAGCGCTACGACCTGATCTCGGCCCCGGTCACCGATGACCGCGGGCGGCTCATCGGCCGGCTCACCATCGATGAAGTGGTCGACGTCATCCAGGAAGCCTCGCAGGAACAGGCGCTCTCGCGTGCCGGCCTGCAGGAAGAGGACATCTTCGCCCCGGTCTACAGCGCCCTGCGCAACCGCGCACCCTGGCTGCTCATCAACCTGTGCACGGCGTCCATCGCCTCGCTCATCGCCTCGCGCTTCGAGGGGACGGTCAGCCACATCGTCATCCTGGCCTTCCTGATGTCCATCGTGGCGGGCATCGGCGGCAACTCGGGCAATCAGACGATGACCATGATCATCCGCGCCCTTGCCGTGGGCCGGGTAAGCGGCAGCAATGCCTGGGAGCTCGTCAAGCGCGAGATGCTGGTCACTTTTCTGGTGGGCACCAGCGGCAGCCTGGTCGCAGCCACCTTCGCCTGGGTGATCTCGGGCTCTGTGCCCATCGCCCTGGTGATGATGGCGGCCATGATCGGCAACATGCTGGTGGGCGCCACCCTGGGCGTGCTCATCCCCATGCTGCGCGACCGCTTCGGCAAGGATCCGGCCGTAGGCTCGTCGGTGCTGCTCACTTTTGCCACCGACTCGCTCGGCTTCTTCATCTTCCTGGGCCTGGCCACTATCTTCCTGATCTGACCAACCGGTGGCGGTCGGCCGCGGCAGCAGCGACTGCTAGCTTACGCGCCCGTGGCAGTGCTTGTATTTCTTGCCGCTGCCGCAAGGGCAGGGCTGGTTGCGACCCACGCGCGGTACGGCAGCGGCGCCGGCATCGCCGGCCGGCGGCGTATCCAGGCCCGGATCCTCGCCGCTGAGCGCCGCATCGTAATCGGCATGGTGATAGCTGACGTTCTCGAGCGCGGCCGGTTCGGGCTCGCTCACCTCGGCTTGCTCGGGCGTCTGGATACGCACCGTCATCAGCAGGCGCACCACATCGGTACGGATGCGATCCAGCATGTCCGAGAACAGCTCGAAGGCCTCGCGCTTGTATTCCTGCTTGGGGTCCTTCTGCGCATAGCCGCGCAGATGAATCCCCTGGCGCAGATGATCGAGCGCCGCCAGATGGGCGCGCCACTGCGTGTCTATGGCCTGCAGCATGACTGAGCGCTCGAACGGTGCCCAGTGCTCGCGCCCGACCAGGACCACCTTGGCCTCGTACACCTGGCGGGCATGATCCACCACGCGCTCGAGTACGTCGTCGTCCGTGATATTGCCTTCCTTCTCGAACATCTCCGTGAGCGGCAGGTCCACCTGCCAGTCGGCCGCCAGCATGTTCTGCAGGGCGGGCACATCCCATTGCTCCTCGACGGATTCTTCGGGAATATGCGCACGGAACAGCTCCTGCATGGTGGCATCGCGAAGATGGGCCACCATGTCGCCGATGTCCTCGGCCTCGAGCACTTCATTGCGCTGGCTGTACAAGACCTTGCGCTGGTCATTGGCGACATCGTCGTATTCCAGCAGCTGCTTGCGGATGTCGAAGTTGCGCGCCTCGACCTTGCGCTGTGCGGACTCGATGGAACGCGACACCATGCGCGCCTCGATGGGCTCGCCTTCGGGCAGACGCAGCCTGTCCATGATGGCGCGCACGCGATCCCCGGCAAAGATGCGCATCAGCGAATCTTCGAGCGACAGGTAGAAGCGCGAGGAACCCGGGTCACCCTGGCGTCCGGCCCGGCCGCGCAGCTGATTGTCGATGCGCCGCGACTCGTGACGCTCGGTGCCGATGATGCGCAGGCCGCCCGCCGCCTTCACGGCCGCATTCGCCGGCGCCCATTCGGTGCGGATGCGCTCGATGTGCGCCAGCTTCTCCTCCTCGGAAAGTTCGGCGTTGGCGCGCACCAGATCGATCTGCTTCTCGACGCTGCCGCCCAGCACGATGTCCGTCCCGCGCCCCGCCATATTGGTGGCGATGGTAATGTGGCCCGGCTTGCCCGCCTCGGCCACGATCTCGGCTTCGCGTTCATGATGCTTGGCATTCAGGACCTGGTGGGTAAAGCCGTCCCGGTTCAGCAGGTCCGAGAGCCGTTCGGAATTCTCGATGCTCGTCGTGCCCACCAGCACCGGCTGGCCGCGCTCGGCGCAGTCCTTGATGTCGGCCAGAATGGCCTGATATTTTTCCTCATCCGTCTTGTAGACCTGATCGTTCTGGTCTTCACGGATCATGGGACGGTTGGTCGGGATGATGACCGTTTCCAGGCCATAGATCTCCTGGAACTCATAGGCCTCGGTATCGGCCGTTCCCGTCATGCCCGCCAGCTTTTCGTACATGCGGAAATAATTCTGGAAAGTGATGGAGGCCAGCGTCTGGTTCTCATGCTGTATGGCCACGCCCTCCTTCGCTTCCACCGCCTGATGCAGGCCGTCGGACCAGCGCCGGCCCGCCATGAGGCGGCCGGTGAACTCGTCGACAATGACCACCTCGCCGTCCTGCACCACATACTGATGATCGCGGAAAAACAGGCTGTGCGCCCGCAGGGCCACCATCAGGTGGTGCATCAGCGAGATATTGCGCGCATCGTACAGCGACTCGCCTTCAGGCAGCATGCCCAGACGCGTGAGCGCCTGCTCGGCGTGCACATGCCCCTGCTCGGACAGGTGAACCTGCTGGCCTTTCTCGTCGACCCAGTAATCCCCTTCGGGCTCGGGCTCCTGCGGCTTGGGCTCGGACTCCATGCGCTGCAGCAGCGGCGGCACGGCATTCATGCGCACGTAGAGCTCGGTATTGTCCTCGGCCTGGCCGGAAATGATGAGCGGCGTGCGCGCCTCGTCGATCAGGATGGAGTCCACCTCGTCGACGATGGCGTAGAACAGCGGGCGCTGGCGGCGATCATCGGCGCGATACTCCATGTTGTCGCGCAGATAGTCGAAGCCGTATTCATTGTTTGTGCCATAGGTGATGTCGGCCTGGTAGGCGGCACGCTTTTCCTCATTGTCCTGCATGGGGACGACGACACCGACGCTCAGGCCCAGGAACGCATACAGGCGCCCCATCCATTCGGCATCGCGGCGCGCCAGATAGTCGTTGACTGTGACGACATGCACCCCCTTTCCTGCCAGTGCGTTCAGATAGACGGCCAGCGTCGCCATGAGCGTCTTGCCTTCACCGGTGCGCATTTCGGCGATCTTGCCGTTGTGCAGCGCAATGGCGCCCAGCAGCTGCACATCGAAGTGCCGCATGCCGAAGACCCGCTTGCTGCCTTCGCGCACCACGGCAAAGGCCTCGACCAGCAGGTCATCCAGACTTTCCCCATCGGCCAGGCGTTGACGCAATGCGGGTGTTCTTGCACGCAGCTCGTCGTCCGACAGGGCTTCCAGCCCGGCCTCGAGTGCGTTGATCTGGGCGACCAGCTTGCGGTATTGGCGCAGCAGCCGGTCATTTCGGCTGCCGATCAGTCTTTTGAGCAAGGAAACCATTCTTATGTCAGTGCTGTCACCCGGGGGCACCGTGGCGCGCCGGGCCGACAATCCCCTGGGTTGGTTGGCGGATGGTCCGCAGGAAAACAATACAGTTTAACGCAGGCGCCCGCCGGGGTCCCGAATGCTAGACTCGAAGACATTGCGAAGGCCCTCTTCGCACCCGAACATCGCCGAGGTTCATGCCATGTCCAAGCCCGCAACCTTCCGGAATCCGATGCGCAGCCAGCCGCTGGACTGGCTGGGCACGGATGTCCACAGTGCCGGCGTGCTGGCCACGGCACGGCGTCTGCTGATGGCGGAAAATCTGGCAAGGCAGGCCCTGCCCGCAACGCTGGCAGCCAGCGTGCGCGCCTGCCGCCTTGAGGCGCAATGCCTGACCCTGGCCGTGCCGACAGCCGCCCATGCGGCCAAGCTGCGCCAGCTGGGGCCGCGCATCGTGGCGCAGCTGCGCGCCGCAGCCTGGGAAATCGACAGTCTGAAAGTGCGGGTGCAGGCGGGGCTGGACAGGCCTGCCCCCGAGCGCTCGCGCCGGGGCACCGGTCTGGATCCGCTTGCATTGCAGGCTTTCGATGCGCTGCAATCAGAATTGCCGGCCGGCCCGCTGGCCGATGCCGTCGCGCGCCTGATACGCCATCACCACGAGGATGCCTGAGCCGGCTCAGGCAAACTTCCATTCGTACTGAAAGGCTCGGGGCGCCTTGACGGCCTCGTAGGTGACCAGCTCCCAGGCGTCTTCCTGAGCCAGAAGTGCCCGTGCCAGCTGGTTGTTCAGTGCATGACCCGACTTGCAGGCCACATAACGCGCCACCAGGGGGTGGCCGATCAGATACAGATCGCCGATGGCGTCAAGGATCTTGTGCTTGACGAACTCATCCTCGTAGCGCAGGCCGTCGGCATTGAGCACGCGGTACTCATCCATGACGATAGCATTGTCAAGGCTGCCGCCGCGCGCCAGCCCGGCGGCACGCAGGGCCTCGACCTCGTTGACGAAGCCGAAGGTACGCGCCCGGGCGATGGTCTTCACATAGGAGTCGTGGGCAAAATCCACTTCGGCAAAGTTTGCCGTGGCCTTGATCGCCGGATGATGGAAATCGATGGAGAAGGACAGCGCAAACCCGTCATGCGGCTCCAGTCGCGCCCATTTCTGGTCGCGGCCTTCGCCTTCGCTCACCTCGACGGTGCGCAGCACGCGCAGGAAGCGCTTGGGTACGCCCTGCTCCTGCAGGCCTGCAGAACGCAGCAGATAGACGAAAGTGCCCGCGCTGCCATCCATGATGGGCACTTCCTCGGCAGTCAGGTCGACGTGCAGGTTGTCGACACCCAGCCCGGCCAGCGCCGACATCAGATGCTCGACCGTGGACACGCGGACATCGCCCTGCTGCAGCACCGAAGCCAGCCGGGTGTTGCCGACCTGGTCGGCACGCGCCGGCAGGTGCACCACTTCGGGCAGGTCGATGCGATGGAAGACGATGCCCGTGTCCGGCGCCGCCGGACGCAGTGTGAGCTCCACCCGGCGCCCGGAGTGCAGGCCCACGCCACGTGTGCTGATCGATTTCTGTATGGTGCGTTGATAGAGCATGACTGACCGGGACGCGCGCAGGCGAGAAAAGGGCAATGGCCGGAGAGAATGACAAACCTGCCCGGCATTGTACCCAATTTTAGGGATTTTCCACGATATCGAGGCGACAGAAGACGCCGGCCTGACGGCCGGCACCCTGCCCGGCAACGATACTCAGTCGGCCTGCTTGCGCAGGAATGCCGGGATATCGAAGTGGTCGACGCCTGCCGTCTCCAGCGCACGCACCTGGGCGGACGCCTGGCGACGCGGATCGCGAATCACGGCCGGAATATCGGTGCGGTCATACAGCATGCCGGCGGCCGGCTCGGCATCCGTGCCCGTGCGCTGCAGCATCGCCGTATTGTGCACCAGCTCGGGCTTGGCCATAGCCTTGCCCAGACCGGTGGCCACGACGGTCACACGCAGGTTCTCGCCCATGCTCTCGTCATAGGCGGTGCCGAAGATCACAGTGGCGTCCTCGGCCGCATAGCCGCGGATGGTATCCATGATCTCGCGCGTTTCGCGCATCTTCAGCGAACGGCTGGATGTGATGTTGACCAGAATGCCGCGCGCCCCGTGCAGATCCACCCCTTCCAGCAGCGGGCAGGCAATGGCCCGTTCAGCCGCTTCGCGCGCACGGTTCTCACCCGAGGCTGTCGACGTGCCCATCATCGCCTGTCCGGGTTCGCCCATGATGGTCTTCACGTCCTCGAAGTCCACGTTGACATTGCCTTCCACGTTGATGATCTCGGCAATGCCCGCGCAGGCATTGTGCAGCACATCGTCGGCCGCCTTGAAACAGTCGGCCATGGAAGCATCCTTGTCCATCAGATCGTACAGGTTTTCGTTCAGGACGACGATGAGGGAATGTACATGCTTGGACAGCTCGGCAATCCCTTCTTCCGCAACCTGCAGCCGCTTGCTGCCCTCGAAGTCAAAAGGCTTGGTGACCACACCCACGGTCAGTATGCCCAGCTCCTTGGCCACCTCGGCCACCACGGGGCCGGCGCCCGTGCCCGTGCCGCCGCCCATGCCGGCCGTCACGAACACCATGTGCGCACCGTTCAGTGCCGCACGGATCTCCTCGCGTGCCGTCTCGGCCGCCGAACGCCCCTGCTCGGGCTTGGCGCCCGCGCCCAGACCGCTGCGCCCCAGGCGGATCTGCACGTCGGCATCACTGGCGGCAAGCGCCTGGGCGTCCGTGTTGGCGCAGATAAAATCCACACCTGTGACGCCCGAATGAATCATGTGAGCGACGGCATTGCCACCGGCGCCCCCCACCCCCACCACCTTGATGACGGTCCCACTGGCATTGGTATCCAACATTTCAAATTTCATCACGTCCGACTCCATCACAGTTCAAAAAAACAAAGCTCTCGTTTCTTCTTGTCCCTTCAGTTCATGAACCATTCCTTCATGCGTGTCAGAATGGTGCCCACACTGCCTTTCTGCTGCGCCACACGCTGCCCGCGCGCGCGCTGCAGCCGCGCTTCCTCGAGCAGGCCCATGACCGTGGCAAAACGCGGATTGTGCATGACATCCGCAAGACTGCCTTCATAAATCGGTACCGCCACCCGCACCGGTTTCAGGAAAACGTCCTCCGCAAGCTCGATGATGCCGGGCATCAGGGCCGTGCCGCCGGTCAGCACTACGCCCGAGGAAAGCAGGTCCTCATAACCCGAATCGTGCACCACCTGCTGCACAAAGCTGAACAGCTCCTCGACGCGCGGCTCGATCACCGCCCCAAGCGCCTGGCGCTTCACCTGGCGGTTGGGCCTGTCTCCCAGACCGGGCACCTCGATCTGTTCATCTGCGCTTGCCAGCACCTGCTTGGCAAGCCCGAAACGCAGCTTGATTTCCTCGGCATCCGGCGTGGGCGTGCGCAGCATTGCGGCAATGTCGCTGGTGATCTGGTCGCCGGCAATCGGCACCACTGCGGTATGTCGTATGGCGCCGTTGGTGTAAATGGCGACATCGGTGGTGCCCCCGCCGATATCCACCAGCACCACGCCCAGCTCTTTTTCATCGGAAGTCAGGCAGGCCAGGCTGGAGGCCAGTGGCTGCAGGATAAGATCCTGGACTTCCAGTCCGCAGCGGCGTACGCATTTGACGATATTCTGTGCGGCGCTCACCGCGCCCGTCACGATATGCACGCGCACTTCCAGGCGCAGCCCGCTCATGCCAATGGGCTCGCGAATATCTTCCTGGGAATCGACGATGAATTCCTGGGTCAGCACATGCAGCACCTGCTGATCGGTGGGAATGTTCACCGCCTTGGCGGTTTCTATGACACGCGCGACATCGGTGGCGGTCACTTCCTTGTCCTTGACCGCCACCATGCCGCTGGAGTTGAAGCTGCTGATATGGCTGCCCGCAATGCCGGTGTAGACTTCGCGGATCTTGCAGTCCGCCATGAGCTCCGCCTCTTCCAGGGCGCGCTGTATGGAATTGACCGTGGCCTCGATGTTCACCACGACGCCCTTGCGCATGCCGCGGGATTCGTGCTGACCCAGGCCCAGCACCTCGAAACGTCCGCCGGGCAGGATCTCGGCAACGACTGCCACCACCTTGCTGGTGCCAATGTCGAGCGCTACGATCAGGTCCTTGATGTCACGAGTCATGTTTGTTCTGTTGGGCAGGGTTATCGGTATTCGGATTCAGCCGGATGGCAAAGCCACTCGGATAGCGCAGATCAACCCGCTGCAGCGGCCGTCCATCCAGACGCGCCTGCAATGCGGGCCAGGCCTGCACAAAGCCTTCTATGCGCTGGGCAAAGGAGCGCGCACCTGAACGGCCATGCGGATCGACGGCCTCTGCAGCCGGATCGCGGCCCAGCATCAGCTGTACCCCGTTGGAAAGCTGCGCATCCCAGGCATAGCGCGGGCTCAGGGCCAGCTCTCTCACGCCCACGCCCAGCGGTGCAAACCAGCGCGCCATCTCGGCAAAACGCTGCACCACCAGGCGCTCGGAATCGGGCGGACCGCTGAGCCGGGGCAAATGCAGCCCGTCATCCAGCTCACCCTGATTGGCGCTGAAGGCCTCGCCCCAGGTATTGATCATCTCGTCCTGATTCCACAGCGCCAGGGGCTGCTGCTCCTCAACGCGCACCAGCAGCGCGTTCGGCCAGACCCGGCGCAGCTGCGCCTTGCGCACCCAGGGCGTGGACTCGATCACATCGCGTGCCGTATTCAGGTCGATGAAGAAGAAATTGCCCGCCAGCCGGCCGGCAATCGTGGCGCGCACGGTGGCCGGTGAAACATATTGCAGGGACTCCGAACCCAGCGGCTGCAGATAAAGCCGCGTGATATTGAACACCGGTCGCTTGGCCGCCCAGAACACCAGCCCGCCGAGCAAGGCAAGCACTGCCAGCACGCTGAGCGTGTTGGCAATCAGGCTGGTGAGACGGGCATCGTTGAACATGGTTCTCAGTCTCCCTGCACGCCAGACCCGATCTTACACGAGGCCTCTGACAATATGGCCATACAGAGCTCGGCATAATCCATGCCGGCGGCGGCGGCGGCAATGGGCACCAGCGAATGGCCGGTCATACCCGGCGAGGTATTCATCTCCAGCAGCCACGGGCGCCCGTCGGCATCCAGCATCAGGTCGGCCCGGCCCCAGCCTTCACAGCCCAGCACCACATAGGCGCGGCGCGCCAGTTCCATCACCTCGCGGGCAAGCGCCTCGTCCAGCGGCGCGGGACACAGATAACGGGTGTCATCCGACAGGTATTTGTGCTCGTAGTCATAATGCCCGCCCGGCGCCCGGATCTCGATCACGGGCAGGGCGCGCGCCTGCGCGCCGGCACCCAGCAGCGGCACGGTAAGCTCGGCACCGGGCAGGAACTGCTCGGCCAGCACCGCGCCGCCATAGCGCTGCGCACGCTCGAAAGCCGCAACCAGCGCGTCGGGCCGGGTAACGCGGGTCAGGCCCAGGGTGGAACCTTCCAGCGCCGGCTTGATGATGAGCGGCAGGCCCAGCGCCGCGACCAGACCGTCCAGTGCCGAGGCGTCGTCAAGCACACGCCAGGCGGGTGTGGGCAGCCCTTCATGCACCCACAGCTTCTTGGTCATGATCTTGTCCATGGCCAGGCTGGAGGCCAGCAGTCCGCTGCCGGTATAGGGAATACGCATCAGCTCGAGCGCCCCCTGGATGCTGCCGTCTTCTCCGTAACGGCCATGCAGGGCGATGAAAACGCGATCGAAACCCGCATCGGCCAGCGCACACAGCGCGTGTTCGCCCGTGTCGAACAGATGGGCATCCACGCCCTTGCTGCGCAAGGCTTCGCACACGCCGCGACCCGACATGAGCGAGACTTCGCGCTCGGCCGACAGGCCGCCGTAGAGTACGCCTACGCGCCCAAACGATGATTTCATGATCGCTCTCCCAGACGAACAGGAATGCGGCTGATGGCACCGGCCCCCATGACGATGACGACATCGCCATCGCGCACAAAATCCAGTATCGCCTGCTCCATATCATCCACCTTCTCGACAAACACGGGCTCCACCCGCCCTGCCACACGCAAGGCACGCGCCAGCGCGCGCCCGTCGGCCGCGATCAGCGGCGGCTCGCCGGCCGCATACACTTCAGTCAGCAGCACGGCATCGGCCTGGCCCAGCACACGCACGAAATCCTCGAAGCAATCCCGCGTACGCGTATAGCGATGCGGCTGGAAGGCCAGCACCACCCGGCGGTCGGGCCAGGCACCGCGCGCAGCCGTCAGCGTGGCCAGCATCTCGTCGGGATGGTGGGCATAATCATCCACCAGCGTGAAGTGCCCGCCACCCTGCGCAGCCGGTACCGCCGGCTCCCCCACCAGCGTGAAACGCCGCCCCACACCCCTGAACTGCGCCAGCGCCCGGGCAATGGCCTCATCGCCGACACCCAGCTCGCTGGCCACTGCAATCGCTGCCAGCGCGTTCAGGACATTATGATGCCCGGGCAGATTAAGTGTTATGGGCAATACCCCGGGCACGCCCTCGCGATGCACCTCGAAATGCATGCGTGTGCCCTCGGCGCGGATGTTCGCACCCCGCACCTCGGCCTGCCCGCAAGTGCCGTAGCGCGTGATCGGGCGCGAGATGAAAGGCATCACTTCGCGCACGTTCGCATCATCGGCACACAGGATGACGCTGCCATAGAACGGCAGGCGCTGCGTGAATTCGATGAAGGCACTCTTCAGGCGCGCCGGATCGTGGCCATAGGTTTCCATGTGGTCGGCCGCGATGTTGGTGATCACCGCCATGACGGGCAACAGATTCAGGAAGGAGGCATCGGACTCGTCGGCCTCCACCACGATGTACTCACCCTGGCCCAGGCGTGCATTGGCGCCGGCCGAATTCAGCCGTCCGCCGATCACGAACGTGGGATCCAGTCCGCCGGCCGCCAGCACACTGGCAATGAGACTGGTGGTCGTTGTCTTGCCATGCGTTCCGGCCACGGCGATGCCGCGCTTCAGGCGCATGAGCTCGGCCAGCATCAGTGCGCGCGGCACCACCGGCAGGCGCGCCGCGCGTGCCGCGATCACTTCGGGATTGTCGGGCGCAACGGCACTGGACGTGACGATGACGCCCGCACCCTGGATGTGGACCGCATCATGGCCGATATGCACCTCGGCACCCAGCGCGCGCAGACGCCGGGTGACCACGGTCTCCTGCAGGTCCGACCCCGAGACGCGATAGCCCAGGTTCAGCAGGACTTCGGCAATGCCGCTCATGCCCGAGCCGCCAATGCCGACGAAGTGAAGCCGTGTAATCCTGTGCTTCATGCCGCCCTCCCGCCGGATTGCTCGCAGGCATCGGCAATCGCCTTTGCCGCCAGCGGCCGGGCATGCTGACGCGCATGTTCCGCGACATGCAACAGGCCGGCGCGATCCCGGGCCTGCAGCCAGTGCGCCAGCCAGTCGGCCGTGAAACCGGCCTGGGGCTGCATCCAGGCCGCCTCGCAGTCGGACAGGAAGCGCGCATTGGCTGTCTGATGATCATCGATGGCATGGGGCAGGGGCACGAACAACGCCGCCACACCGGCGGCCGCCACCTCGGCCACCGCCATGGCCCCGGCACGGCAGACGACCAGATCCGCCCAGGCCATGGCCTGGGCCATATCATCGATGAAGGCTATGGCCTGCGCCGGCACGCCGGCCCGGGCATAGGCTGCCTGAAGACCCGCCAGATGCTGCTCGCCCGACTGATGGCGTACCGCCGGCCGCTGCGCTGCCGGCATGCGCGCGAGCGCCTCGGGCAAGACCGTATTCAGCACCGCCGCGCCCTGGCTGCCGCCGATGACGAGCAGACGCAAGGGCCCGGTGCGCCCGGCATACCGCTGCTGCGGCACAGGCAGCGCGGCCAGTGCCGCACGGACCGGGTTGCCGACCACCACACCGCCGGCCAGGCTGCCCGGGAAACCCGTCATGACCCTGTCCGCCAGACGGGCAAGCACACGGTTGGCTGTGCCCGCAATGGCATTCTGCTCGTGAATGACCAGCGGGATGCGCCGCCGGCGTGCCATCAGCCCCGCCGGAAATGCCACATAACCGCCCATGCCCAGCACCACATCGGGCTTCAGCCCGGCAATCGCCCGGCCCGCCTGGCGACAGGCACTGAACAGGCGCCAGGGAAGGCTCACCCAGGCCAGCGCCCCCCTGCCCCGCAAGCCGGCAAAACGCAGCGGCAACAGGGTAATACCCTGTTCGGGGACGAGACGGCCTTCCATGCGCGCGGGATTGCCCAGCCAGGCCACCTCCCAGCCGCGCGCGCGCATCTCGTGCGCCACGGCCAGGCCGGGCATGATATGGCCGCCCGTACCGCCGGCGGCAATCAGCAGGGTGGGTGTCCCGAGGTTTGCGCTCATGTCCGCTTCCCCCGCATCATGTTGCGGTTCTCGTGGTCCACCCGCAGCAGCAGTGCCACCGCAATCAGGTTCATGACGATGCCCGAGCCCCCGTAGCTGACCAGCGGCAGCGTCAGGCCCTTGGTCGGCAGCAGGCCGACGCACACGCCAATGTTGATGAAGGCCTGAAGGCCAAACCACAGCGCCACGCCCTGGGCAACCAGCCCGTTGAAGATGCGCTCCATGGCGAAGGACTGGCGCCCTATGCCAAACGCGCGCCAGATGATGAACAGAAACAGCGCCAGCAGCGCCAGCACACCGGCAAAACCCAGCTCCTCGCCGATCACGGCCACGATGAAGTCGGTATGCGCCTCGGGCAGATAATGCAGCTTCTCGACACTGGCACCCAGACCGACGCCAAACCACTCGCCCCGCCCCAGTGCGATCAGCGAATGCGACAGCTGGTAGGCGCTGCCATAGGCATTCTCGGGATTCCAGGGATCAAGGTAGACGAACAGGCGTTCACGGCGCCAGGGCGACAGCCATATCAACGCCAGAAAGCTGCCCAGCAACATCAGGATGAGCGCCGAGAACAGGCGACCGTTGAGCCCGCCGATGAACAGCAGGCCCATGGCGATGCCCACAATCACCATGCTCGCACCCAGATCCGGCTCGGACAGCAGCAGCAGGCCCACCACGACCAGGGCCAGGGCCATGGGCAGAAAGCCCCGTCCGAACTCCTGCATGAACTCCTGCTTGCGCACCGTATAGTCCGCCGCATACAGCAAAATGGCAATCTTCATCAGCTCGGAAGGCTGGAAATTCAGGGGACCCAGTGGCAACCAGCGGCGTGCACCGTTCACTTCGCGCCCGATCCCGGGCACGAGCACCAGCAGCAGCAGGACCAGGCTGAGCACGAAAAGCGGGCCCGCCATCCGCTGCCAGCTCTTCATGGGAATGCCGGCCGCACACGCGGCTGCGATCACCCCGATGCCGATGAAGGCGGCATGACGCAGGACGAAATAGTAGCGGCCGTAGCCGGCATAGCGCGGCGCATCGGCAAGCGCGATCGAGGCCGAATACACCATCAGCAGCCCAAAGGCCACCAGCACACCGACGACCGCAATCAGCACCGGGTCAACGCCCGGCATGCGGGTGCGTCCCGGCCTTACGGCATTCACGCCCATGCTCAGTTCGGCCAGCAGGCTCATGCCACCTCCCCCTGGTCCAGGGCCAGCGCATCCACCGCCCGGGCAAAACATCGCCCCCGCTGACCGTAGTTCTCGAACATATCCATGCTGGCGCAGGCGGGCGACAGCAGCACGGTGGCGCCGGGCCGCGCGAGCGCAAAGGCACGGTGTACCGCTGCTTCCAGATCGGCTTCGCACACGGTCGGGAGCCCGGCCGCTTCAAAGGCCGCCGCCAGCACGGCCGCATCGCGGCCGATCAGCACCACGGGACACCCCCGTTCCCCGACCGCATTCACCAGCGGCGTGAAGTCCTGGCCCTTGGCCAGCCCGCCGGCAATCAGCACGAGCGGGCCTTCCATGCCCTGCAGGGCGGCCACGGCAGCCGCCACGTTCGTGCCCTTGCTGTCGTTGATGAAATCCACCCCGCCCACGCTGCGCACAAAGGCCATGCGATGCGGTTCACCGCCATAATCACGCAGGGCCTGCAACAGGGGCGCCAGCGGAAGCGCCGGATCGATGACCAGACTGCGGGCCAGGGCCAGCGCCGCCAGCGCATTGAGCGCATTGTGGCGGCCGCGTACACGCAGCGCACCGGCCGGCATGAGCAATTCGGGATCAGCCCCGGCCGTCCCGTTCCCAAGGGCCAGCCAGTCCATGCCCTGTGCCGCCACCAGGCCCGGATCATCCGGCCCGGCCGGCGCATCGCCGCCGAAACTGCTGTGGACGGCCGCCCCGGCATCGGCCACCAGGCGACACACTGCGGCATCGCTGCGGTTGATGATCAGGCGCCGGGTCTGGGAAAACAGGCGAGCCTTGGCGGCCGCATAGGCCTGAAAGTCGCCGTGCCAGTCCAGATGATCCTGGGACAGGTTCAGGATGACGGCGGCATCGAGCGCCAGGCTGTGTGTCGAGAACAGCTGGAAGCTGGACAGCTCGAGCACCCAGGCCTGCGGCAGGGCATCATCGCGCAGGGCACGGGCGAGCGCGGCCAGCGCCGCAGGCGAGATATTGCCGGCGGCCTGCACCGACATGCCGGCAGCGCGCAGGATGTCGCGCGTCATTGCCGTCACCGTCGTCTTGCCATTCGTTCCCGTGATACCCAGCACATGGGGGCGATAGCCCTGTCCGGCCAGATCCCGCAGGGCCAGGGCAAACAGCTCGATTTCCCCGATGACGCCAAGCCCGGCCCGCCCTGCCGCCTGCAAGAGGCTTGCCACCCCGGGCTCCCGGGGCGAAAGTCCGGGGCTGAGCACCAGGCTGCCCATGCCTTCGAGCACTGCCGGTGCAAATGCATCAGCCCCCAGGCGCAGCGCCGGCCTGCCATCCGCGCACAGGCGCGCCAGACCGGGTGGCTGCGCGCGCGTATCCGCAATGCGCACCGCCACGCCATGCATCAGACACCAGTTGGCCGCCGCCACGCCCGTCTCGCCCAGCCCGACGATGAGTACGGGACCGAGCGCTTCCAGCGAGGGGAAATGGACGGGCTTCTTCATCGCAGTTTCAGGCTCGCAAGGCCAATCAGGACCAGCATCATGGTGATAATCCAGAAGCGCACGACCACCTGGGTCTCCTTCCAGCCCGAGACCTCGAAGTGGTGATGCAGCGGCGCCATCCGGAAGATGCGCCGGCCTTCGCCGTAGCGCCGCTTGGTGTATTTGAACCAGACCACCTGCAACATGACCGAGACGGTTTCGGCCACGAAGACACCCCCCATGATGAACAGCACGATTTCCTGGCGCACGACGACGGCAATGGTGCCCAGCGCACCCCCCAGCGCGAGCGCGCCCACATCGCCCATGAACACCTGGGCGGGATAGGTGTTGAACCACAGGAAGGCCAGACCTGCACCGGCAATGGCGGCGCACAGCACCATGAGCTCGGCCGCCCCGGGAATATAGGGAAACAGCAGATAGCGGGAATAATCGACCCGCCCGACAACATAGGCGAATATGCCCAGTGCACTGCCCACCATCACCGTGGGCATGATGGCCAGACCATCCAGGCCGTCCGTGAGATTGACGGCATTGCTTGAACCGACGATGACCAGCCAGGTGAGCGTGACGAAGCCGAAGACACCCAGCGGATAGCTGACCGTCTTGAAGAAAGGCACGATGAGATCGGCGCGCGTGGGCAGGGGCATCACGAAGCCGCTCATGACCCAGTCGCGGAACAGGGGCCAGAGCTCGGCATTGGCCGGTGCCGCCACGGCAAAGCTCAGATAGACCGACGCCACGATGCCGATGAGCGCCTGCCACAGGAACTTCTGCCGCGAGGACATGCCCTCGGGATCGCGGTTGACCACTTTCTTGTAGTCATCCACCCAGCCAATCCAGCCAAAACCGAAGGTGACCAGCAGCACCACCCAGACGAAGCGGTTGGTCCAGTCAGCCCACAGCAGGGTGCTCACCGCAATGGCGATAAGGATGAGGGCGCCGCCCATGGTGGGCGTGCCCGTCTTCACCAGATGGGTCTCGGGACCATAGCTGCGCACGGCCTGGCCGATCTTGAGCTCGGTCAAACGCCGGATCACCCAGGGACCTGCAAACAGGCCGATGAGCAGGGCCGTAGCGCTGGCCAGCAGCGCCCGGAACGTGATGTACTCGAACACGCCGAAGGCACGGAAATGGTTCTGCGAAAGCCAGCGGGCGAGTTCAAGCAGCACCTTGGTTTCCTCCCCGGCCCAGACCCAGATGTTCGTCCAGCGCCTGCAGCACGCGCTCCATGCGTGCGCTGCGCGAGCCTTTCACCAGCACATGGGCCGGGAGCAGCTCGCCCAGGGCCTGCATCAGCGCCTCCAGCGTCATGAAAGCGTGCGCTTCCTCGCCAAAGGCGAGCGCAGCGTGGCGCGACAGTTCGCCCAGGGTAAGCACCGCCGCCAGACCGCGCTCACGCGCATAGCTGCCCATTTCCACATGGGCGGCAACGCTGTCCGCGCCGATCTCGCCCATGTCGCCCAGGACCAGCACGGCGCGACCGGGCAGATCGGCAAGCACGTCGATGGCCGCGCGCACCGAGTCGGGGTTGGCGTTGTAGCTGTCGTCGATGATCTGGGTGCCATCGGCCAGAATCCGGGTGCGCATGCGGCCGACCACAGGATGAAAGGCCTGCAGGCCGCGCACGATGAAGGACAGGGGCACCCGGGCCGCCAGGGCACAGGCGCAGGCCGCCAGCGCATTGCGCAGATTATGCAGGCCCCGGGCCTGAAGTACCACGGCCGCCTCGCCCTGGGGCGTATGCAGCTGAAAGCTGGTGCTGGCCGGTTCCACATGAATCTGGTCGGCATGGACCTCGAAGCGCTCATCGAAACCGAAACGGATGCACTCGCGCCCCTCGGCCATGCCCTGCCACAGCGCGGTGTAGTCATCGTCACCGGGGAATACCGCAATGCCGGAAGACGGCAGGGCCTGGATCACGGCGCCGTTCTCGCGCGCCACCGCCTCCACGGTATGCATGAATTCCTGATGCTCGCGCTGGGCATTGTTCACCAGACCGATGGTGGGCGCCGCCCATTGCGCCAGAATGGAAATCTCGCCCGGATGGTTCATACCCATCTCGACCACGGCGGCCTGATGCCGGGCGGCCATGCGCAGCAGCGTCAGCGGCACACCGATGTCATTGTTCAGATTGCCCTGCGTGGCGAGGACGGCCTCCTCGCCCAGCCATGCGCGCAGGATGGCGGCAATCATCTCCTTGGTCGTCGTCTTGCCATTGCTGCCGGTAACGCCCACCAGGGGCAGCTCGAAGCGCCGGCGCCATACGGCCGCCATCAACGCAAGCGCCTCACGGGTATCCTCGACAACGATCTGCTCCAGATCCAGGCTGTCGTCACGGTAGGCCACAATGGCACCGCAGGCCCCGCTTTCAGCGACTTGTCCAAGGAAGTCATGGCCGTCGAAGTGCTCGCCCTGCAGCGCCAGGAAGAGCTCGCCCGGCGCGAGCGAGCGGCTGTCCGTCGACAGGTGCACGCCACGCATCCAGCTCAGGGCCAGGCGCGCCCAGGCGCGGTCATCGAAGGCGATTACACGGGAGCGGAATTCCTGTGTCGTCTCGTGGCCCTTGCCGGCAATCAGGATGACGTCCCGGTGATCCCCCAGCCAGATTGCCGACAGTATGGCCCGCGCCCGGTCAAGCTCGACGGGCAGCGGCTGCGCCACGCCGGCCTGGATATCGCGGATGATGGCTTCCGGCGCCTCATCGCGCGGATTGTCATTGCTGAGCACCACGTGATCGGCATGCGCCACTGCCACCCGGGCCATCAGGGGCCGTTTGCTGCGATCACGCGCGCCGCCGCAGCCAAAGATGCACACCAGACGGCCGCCGCGTGCCGTCGCCATGGGCGCCAGTGCGACCAGGGCGCGCTCCAGCGCATCCGGCGTATGGGCATAGTCGACGACCACCATGGGCGTGGCAGCGGCCTCGCCACAATCCAGCGGCTCCACCACCTGCAGCCGGCCTTCCACGGGCAGCAGGGCACCGAGCACGCGCACCAGGCGGGCCATGCCCCAGCCCAGCTGGCGCAGCACGCCGGCCACCAGAAGCAGGTTGGAGATATTGTGCTGACCCACCAGGCGCGTCAGTATCTGCGCGCTGCCGCGCGACGTCTTCAGCTCGAACACCAGGCCATAGGCGCTCGGCTCGATATTCAGCGCCTGCACATCCGCCTCGCGATCCGGCATCATGGAGTATCCCAGGATGGCGCTGGCCGTGCTCTCTTCGGCAAGGCGGCGGCCCACTTCATCATCCAGGTTGATGACGGCGGCGTTCAGCTGCGGCCATGAGAACAGGCGCGCCTTGGCGGCCTGATACGCGGCCATATCGCCGTGGTAGTCGAGATGGTCCACGGTAAGATTGGTGAAGGCGGCAATCTCGAGGCGCACATGATCCAGACGCCCCTGGACGATGCCAATGGATGAAGCCTCCAGCGCCACCACCATGGCGCCGGCATCACGCAGGCGTGCCAGGCTGCGGTGCATGCTGAGCACATCGGGCGTGGTGAGCGCGCCGCCCAGACGCTGGCCGTCGGGCAGAACGACGCCCAGCGTGCCGATGGTGCCACAGGCCACACCCTCGGCATTCAGGGCGTGCGCAATCCAGCTCACGCAGCTCGTCTTGCCGTTGGTACCCGTGACGGCCACCACCGAGACCGCATGCGAGGGCTCACGATACCAGTGATGGGCCACCGCCCCGAGCATGTCGCGCAGGCGCGGCACCTCAAGCGCCGGCACCGAGCCGGGCCGGCCGGCGGGCCCGCCTTCCTGTGCCACGATGGCGGCCGCACCCTGTTTGATGGCGTCGGTCATGAAATCGCGCCCGTCGTCCTGCTCGCCCGGACAGGCAAAAAAAACATCGCCAGGCTCAAGCTGGCGTGAATCCAGGCACAGATGAGCGCTCCGCTCCACGTGACGCCCCAGCCAGGCGATGATTTCGTAGGCGGTCATGGCCTTCGCTCCCGCACTCATGGCCGTCGCTCCTCCACCTCGCCCAGGGCCAGCAGGGACTCCAGCGGCGCATCGGGCTGCACGCCCATGCGCCGCAGGCTGCGGCCCATGACCTCGGCAAAGACCGGCGCGGCCACCCGGCCGCCGTAATAGGCGCCGGCCGTGGGTTCATCGACCATCACGGCCACGACAATGCGCGGATGCGACACCGGCGCAAAACCCACAAACGAGCTGCGATAGCGCGACTTGCTGTAGCGGCCGTTGACGATCTTGCGCGCCGTGCCGCTCTTGCCCGCGACGCGATAGCCGCGCACATGGGCGAGCTTTGCGCCATCCGGACCGGCCGCCGCCTCCAGCATCGCGCGCACATCCCTTGCCACTTCGGGACGGTAGGCCTGTACGCTCGTGGGGCGGCCTTCGCGGCGCAGCAAGGTCAGCGACACCATGTCGCCGTCACGCGCAAATGCCGTATAGGCGTGCGCAATCTGCAGGAGAGACACTGAAAGGCCATATCCGTAGGCCATGGTGGCGCGCTCTATGGGCCGCCAGCGCTCCCAGGACCGCAGGCGACCCGAGGCCACGCCGGGGAAGCTGGCCTGAGGCGCACGACCAAAACCCAGAGTGTTGAAATTGTTCCACATTTCTTCGGAAGACAGACGCTCCGAAATCATGGTCATACCGATGTTGCTGGAACGCCGCAGGACATCGGCGACCGTGATTGTACCGTTACGGCTCACATCCGATATCGTGGCGCCCTGATAACGGTACTGGCCCTCGCCGGTGGCAAACAGCGTGGACTTTGTGATGCGCCCGTTGTCCAGGGCCAGCGCCGCGGTAAACGGCTTCATGATGGAACCGGGCTCGAAGGTATCGACGATGGCACGGTTGCGCAGCGCCACACCCTGGCGCTCACCGCGCTCGTTGGGATTGTAGGAAGGCAGATTGGCCAGCGCCAGAATTTCACCCGTCTCGACATCCAGCACAATGCCTGCCGCCGCCGCAGCCTTGTTTTCCGCCATGGCCTTCTCGAGTGCGCGCACCACGTCGAACTGGATGCCGGCATCGATGGAAAGATGCAGATCCTGACCATTGACCGGCGGCACCACCGCCTGCACATCCTCGATGATGCGTCCCAGACGATCCTTGATGACACGCCGTGTGCCCGGCGTACCCGAAAGCAGACGCTCGAAAGCCAGCTCCACGCCCTCCTGGCCTTCATCCTCGATATTGGTGAAACCCAGAAGATGGGCCGTGCCTTCAGCCTCGGGATAATACCGACGCATCTCGGCCTGCTGATGCACACCGGGCACCTTGAGCGCCTCAACGGCCTGGGCGGTATCCAGGCTCACCTGGCGACGCAGATAGACGAAATTTCTGGCGGGATCCGCCAGGCGGCGCTCAATGTCCTGCGGTGTCATGTCCAGCAGCCCGGCCACCGCCGTGCGCTGATCGGGCGTCGCACGCCGGAAGTCGTCGGGAATCACCCAGATGGCGCGGGCGGGCACGCTGGAAGCCAGGACCACCGAGCCGCTGCGGTCGAAGATCTTGCCGCGTGTGGCCGGCAGTACCAGTGTGCGCTCGTAGCGGCGTTCCCCCTGGCGCTGCAGGAACTCGTTGGACAGCCCCTGAAGATGCAGGGCTTTCAGCGCCAGCGCCAGAAACGCCAGGACCAGCAATAACAACACCAGGCGCGAACGCCACAGCGGCATCTGGACGTCGAGCACCGGGCTCTTGTGAAAGCACCAGTTCATGGCTGCTGCTCCGGCGCCATCCGGACATGGCGCAAATAAAGCGTTCGCTCGGGCGACACGCGCACCATGCCCAGATCGCTGCGCGCCAGACGATCAATGCGCGCAAGGCGCACCAGCTCGGCACGCTCGAGCTGCAGGCGACGCCAATCGGTGTCGAGCTGGCGGGCGCGGGCATCCAGATGCTCGGCCTGCACGTAGAGCTGGCGGGACTGGAAGCGCGCAGTCACCAGCGACAGTGCCGACAGCATGAGCGCCGCTGCGAGAAATATACTCAGCCGTATCATCAGCGCCTCCGTCGACGGCCCGTGCCCGCCCGCCCCAGTGGCGGCAGGCGCAGGACGGCATCCACGGCTTCGCGGGCGGGTGCCGTCAGCGGGGCAGCGGTGCGTTCCGCAACCCGCATCACCGCCGAGCGGGCACGAGGATTGTGCGCCCGCTCGGCGGCATCGGGGCGCAGCCGGGCCACCGGTCGCAACAGGGGTAGCGGCATGTCCTTTTCGGGAATGGGCAGGCGCGCCTGCGCCGCCCCCGGCCGGGCCGCCGCGGCAATGAACTGCTTGACCATGCGATCTTCAAGCGAATGAAAGCTGATCACCGCCAATCGTCCTCCGGGCGCCAGCAACCCTAGCACTGCCGCGAGGGCGTGCGCGAGCTCCTGAAGTTCCTGGTTGATGTGAATCCGTATAGCCTGAAAGCTGCGGGTTGCCGGATGGCGCCCTTGTTCACGCGTACGGACGGCGCCGGCGACGAGCTCGGCGAGATCGCGCGTGGTGCGCAACGCACCGGATTCGCGGCGAGCCACAATCGCCTCTGCAATCTTGAAAGCAAACCGTTCTTCGCCATAACGTGCGATTACCTCCTTGAGTTCATCGAGATCGGCCTCATGCAGCCATTGCCCTGCCGTCGGCCCGGCACGGGTATCCATGCGCATGTCGAGCGGCCCCTCGCGCTGGAAGGAGAAGCCGCGCTGTGCATCATCGAGCTGCGGCGAAGACACGCCCAGATCGAAGAGGATGCCATCGACGGCGTCCACCCCCAGCCCTGCCAGCGCTTCCGCAAGCCGGCCGAAGCCGGCGTGCACGACAGTGACACGGCTGTCTTCACCCTGCAGCGCCCGGGCCACCTGTATCGCCTCGGCATCCTTGTCGAACACAATGAGACGGGCGCTTGGCGACAACGCCTGCAACAGGCGACGGCTGTGCCCGCCTCGACCAAAGGTGGCGTCCACGAACACGCCGTCGCGGCGCCCGGACGGCAACAGGGCTTCAACAGCGGCATCGGGAAGAACGGCGTGATGTTCATGAGCCATGACCAGAATTTCAGAAGGAAAAATGTTCCATGATTTCAGACAGGCCGCCGGACAGGCCGGCCTCCTCGCAACGGGCCCACTGCGCCGCATCCCACAGCTCGAAGTGACTGGCCATGCCCAGCAGCATGGCGTCACGCTGCAGACCGGCGGCTTCGCGCAGCTCGGGTGCGACCAGAATGCGGCCCGCCGCATCCATCTCGACATCCTGCGCATAGCCCAGCAGCAGACGCTGCAGATTGCGCGCACTCATGGGAAAGGCGGCAATCTGCTCGCGCTTTCTTTCCCATTCGGACCGCGGGTAGACGAGCAGGCAGCCGTCCGGATGACGCGTCAGCGTCAGACGGCCTTCATCGCCCGAGATCAAGGCCTCACGATGGCGGGTCGGAACGGACAGGCGACCCTTGGCATCCAGCGTGAGTGCGCTGCTACCCTGGAACAAGGACTTCCCTCCCACTATTTTGCACAAAATCCTACTTTGTCCCACTCTAAGTCAGGAACACAGTCCGGTCAAGAAAAATTTGCACTTTTTTCAATGGAAGCAAATACTTAGACCTGATCCCAATCAAGCTCACAAGTATAAAATCGATGTTAAATCAAGGAATTGGGCGCCAATATCAAAGTCGTTTATTGTTTTGGGGCACCACTGAGGCATGGCCACGCGCAGGACGCGGACGAAAACAGGCCTGCGGGCGCCCTGGCGCCCATGCCTGCAGACCGGAAAAAGAGAATGTGGGACCAACCTGTAGGCCGGATTCTGTAGGCCGGCAAGGCCGGCTGGTGATCATTCATCTGGGCCTGGCATTGCTGACAGGCTCTGGCCACCTACCCGCATGCTTGGACGGGCCGCCCTTTCCGACACGAATGCCGTGCGCATGCCTATTTGGTGTTGCTCCGGGTAGAGGTTGCCGCGTTTCACCCTGCCGCGCAAGCGGCAGACTCGTCTCTGTGGCCCTGTTCCTCACCCCGTTGCCGGGGCGGACGGCTGTTAGCCGCTACCCTGCCCTGCGGAGTCCGGACCTTCCTCGATGCCATGTATCACATCCCATGAGCACCGCGATCACCCGGTTTGCCCCACTATGGCATTATAACCCCTCGACTCCGATATTTCCTGTTTTTCCTATCATTACTGCATCAAAGACTTTCGCCCATCATGTCACTTCGGCTCATCACCCTGAATCAGGTTCATCTTGCCTACGGCCATCACCCGCTGCTCGATGGCGCAAGCCTCACCGTACACCGTCAGGAGCGCATCGGCCTAATCGGCCGCAACGGCGCGGGCAAATCGTCCCTGCTGCGTCTCATCGACGGACGCAGTCAGCCCGATGACGGCGAGATCCAGAGCACGCGCGGCCTGCGCACGGCCACCGTGGAGCAGGAGCCGGTGCTGGATGACGCATCCAGCGTGCTGGACACGCTTTGCGGCAATTTCCAGGCCGACGAGGACTGGGAGCGCCCCGCACGCGCCGCCATGCTGATGGCGCAGCTCGGCCTCGATGCCGACGCCCCCATTGCCGGCCTGTCGGGCGGCACGCGCAAGCGCGTCGCCCTGGCACGCGCCATCGTCTCGCAGCCCGACCTGCTGCTCCTGGACGAACCCACCAACCATCTCGACTTTGCCGGCATTGAATGGCTGGAAAAACTCCTGCTGCAAAGCCGCTTCAGCTGCATCATCATCACGCACGACCGGCGCTTCCTCGATCACGTCACCACGCGCATCGTGGAACTGGACCGCGGACAGCTGCACAGCTTTCCCGGCAACTATTCCGCCTGGCTGGAGCGCAAGCGCCAATGGCTGGCCGCCGAAGCACAGGAAGAGGCCCGGGCAGACAAATTCCTGGCCCAGGAGGAAATCTGGATCCGCAAGGGTGTGCAGGCCAGACGCACGCGTGACGAAGGCCGGGTGCGGCGCCTGGAACGCCTGCGCCGCGAACGCGCCCAGCGCCGCGAGCGCATGGGTGAGGTCAGCATGGCGCTCGAGGAAGGCCGGCGCTCGGGGCGGCTGGTGGCCGAACTGTCGGACATCCACCACGGCTTTGGCGAGCGGCTGCTCATCCGCGGACTGTCGCTCACCATATTGCGCGGCGATCGCATCGGCCTGCTCGGCCCCAACGGCTCGGGCAAGACCACACTGCTGAACATCATCCTGGGAAAGCTCACGCCACAGCGCGGCAGCGTGCGGCTGGGCACCAACCTGGATATCGGCTACTTCGACCAGATGCGCAGCCAGCTCGATGAAGACGCCAGCCTGGCGGAAACCATCAGCCCCGGCAGCGAGTGGGTGGAAATCGGCAACCAGCGCAAGCACATCATGCGTTATCTGGAAGATTTCCTCTTCGCCCCCGAGCGCGCCCAGTCTCCGGTCCGATCCCTGTCGGGCGGCGAGCGCGCCCGCCTCGTGCTGGCACGGCTGTTTGCGCGGCCCACCAACCTGCTGGTGCTCGACGAGCCCACCAACGATCTCGACATCGAGACACTCGAGCTGCTCGAAGCCCTGCTGCAGGACTACACCGGCACCGTGCTCATGGTGAGCCACGACCGCGAATTCCTCAATAACGTGGTCACACAGACGCTGGTGGCCGAAGGCGAGGGCCACTGGCAGGAATATGCCGGCGGCTACGATGACTGGCTGGCACAGCGACCCGACCCGGAACCAGAACCGGCGGCAACCCCGCGCAGCCCGGACGCCGGCACTGCAACCGTGGCACCGCCGCGCGAACGACCGGCCTCGCGTCCGCCGCGCCCGTCACGCATGACGAGCTGGGAAACACGGGAACTGGAAGCCCTGCCGGCCAGGATTCAGACGCTGGAAGCCGAACAGGCTCAACTGGCCGAACAGCTTGCCGACCCGGAGCTCTATCGCGGTCCGGTTGAGGATGTCGAAGCGCTCAACGCCAGGAACAGCGCCATAGAAGCGGAAATGGAACAGCTGTTCGAACGCTGGGAAGAGCTGGAAGCAAAGCGGGAGGCGAGTGAGGCCTAGCGCCGCTACAGTCCCGCCGCCGCAATCCCGATATCTTCAAAACCGGGGTCGCACGCACTCAGGCACCACGCCAGCGTCTGTCCGGCGTCAAGCGGCACCAGAGGTCCCCGGGGCGTGGCCAGCTCGGCCGGTATGGGCGTGGGCCGGCGACGCAGGGTGATACGCCCGGCGTTCACGGGCAAGCCGTAGAAAGCCGGTCCGTACAGGCTGGCAAAGCCTTCCAGCGCATCCAGGCGCCCGACCGATTCGAAAGCCGTCGCATAAAGCGCCATCGCGTGCCAGGCGGTGTAGCAGCCGGCGCAGCCGCAGTCGCTTTCCTTGTCGTCGCGCAGATGGGGCGCGCTGTCTGTACCCAGGAAGAAACGCGGGTTGCCGCTGGTCGCTGCCGCCAGCAGTGCCTGCCGGTGGATTTCGCGCTTGAGTACCGGCAAACAGTAATAATGCGGCCGCAGTCCGCCCTGGAACAAGGTATTGCGACTGTATAGCAAGTGTTGTGCCGTAATGGTGGCGGCCACCGGCCCTTCCGCTTCGCGTACATAATCCACACCATCGCGCGTGGTCAGATGCTCGAACACCACCTTCAGCGCTGGAAATGCCTTGCGCAAGGGTTGCATCACGCGCTCGATGAATACCGCCTCGCGGTCAAAGATGTCGACGGCAGGATCGGTAACCTCGCCATGCACCAGCAATGGCATGCCCACTGCCTGCATGACTTCGAGCACTTCTGCACAGCGGCCCAGCAGATCCGTGACGCCGGCTGCGGAGTGCGTGGTCGCCCCGGCCGGATACAGCTTCACGCCATGGATAATGCCGCTGTCATGCGCACGACGAATCTCGTCGGCCGGCGTGTCATCCGTGAGATACAGCGTCATGAGCGGCGTGAAGGACAGTGCCGGCCCGGCGGCATCGGCCAGTGCGCGCACGATGCGCTCACGGTAGGCCAGCGCCATGGCGGTGGTGATCACCGGCGGCTGCAGATTGGGCATGATGATGGCGCGGCCGAACTGGCGCGCCGTATGGCGCACCACTGCGTGCAGCATGTCGCCATCGCGCAGGTGCAGGTGCCAGTCATCCGGCTGGACTATCGTCAGACTGCTGGAAATGTCACTCATGAAACAATCCTGAATCCCTTGTAATCCCTGCGGCACGCCATGGTGTGTCTGTGCGTGCACATCCCGAAGAATAATACCCCGCAAACCCGCCCCTGACCTGTATACTGTTCTCGCATCATGAGCAGCCGCTCGAACATGAGTCCATTTTCAAGAAAGGAGCCCGCCCCATGCCCAGCGCGAAAAAGACTGCGGCGCAAAAGCCCAATTCCGCCTTCATGAAACCGGTCACGCCCAGCGCCACCCTTGCCGCCATCATCGGTCCCGAGGCCAGGCCGCGCACTGAAGTCACCCGGGATATCTGGGATTACATCAAGCGCCACGACCTTCAGGACCCGGCAAACCGTCGCAACATCAATGCCGACGACAAGTTGCGCCCGCTGTTTGGGAAGGACCAGGTGAGCATGTTCGAGCTCACCAAGCTGGTCAGCACCCATCTGAAATAAGACGGGCAAGACCTTACACCACCATACGTCACCCAAGGGGCGGCTGCCTCTCCCACAAGGCCAGCCAGCCCTTGATGATGCGATACACCAGCCATATCAGCGCCACTACGCCGGTGATCCAGCCGACGAACACCAGGCTGGCGACAGCGCTGAGCGCCAGCCACAGCAGCGACCACCAGAACGTGGACAATACCCAGTCCAGATGGGCGGCATAGATGGTGCCCGTGGCGTCGGCGCGTTTCACATAGGCAAGCACCACCCCGGCCAGACTGGCAATACCCAGCATGCCTGCACTCAACACACCCAGCGCAAACAGGCCGTACACCATATGCGCAACAAGATAAAGCGATACTTCCGGCCGCGCCGGCCGCCTGTTTTCCACGACGCTGCCCACCTCCCGGATAGCACGGGCTGCTCCTGACCGGGCCATGGCCCCTGGCGCAACCCAACAGATATCATTGTAGCCTGCCCGAGGCCTGTGCCAGCCCGGTGGCAACGGCAATACCATTCCATCGGCGTACAAAGTCCTCGAACACATCCGGCAGCAGGGAGCGGCTGACGTGATAGCCCTGAATGGCATCACAGCCAAAACGTGCCAGCATTGCCAGCTGATCGGGGGTTTCAACCCCTTCGGCAATTGTGCGCATCCCCAGACTCTGGGCCATGTAAATAATGGCGCGGGTGATGGCCTGGTCATCCTGATCGGTATTGATGTCACGCACGAATGACTGATCGATCTTGATGGTATTGATCATGAAACGCTTCAGGCTGCTCAGCGACGAGTAACCCGTACCAAAATCATCGATGGACACGGCAATATGGCGCCGGCTGAGCTCACCGATCTGGCGGGCGGCCAGTTGCGGATTGCGCATGGCAATGGCTTCGGTGAGCTCGAGCTCCAGCATGCCGGGCGGCACGCCGGTCTGCTTCATCAGCGCTTCGATCTGGTCCGCCAGATCGGGGCGCTCGAACTGTGCGGCCGAAATATTCACTGCAATATGCAGATCCGTCAACCCGCCATCCATCCACCGGCGCAATTGCTGCAAGGCCGAAAGCATCACCCATTCCTCGATGCCCGGCAGTATGCCATTGGCTTCGGCAATCGGAATGAACTCGGCAGGCACAACAGAGCCCCAATCGGGCGAGCGCCAGCGCAGCAGCGCCTCCGCGCCCGAGATGCGCCCGCCTGACAAGGCCACTTGCGGCTGGTATTCCAGATAGAGCTCGTTGCGCGCCAGGGCTGCCTTGAGCGCATTGCCCAGGGATAGCGTGCGGGTGGCATGCTCCTGCATTTCAGGCTGAAAAAAGCGATAAGTGCCACGCCCTTCCTCCTTGGCCTGATACATTGCCGCTTCGCCTCGCTGCAACAGGGTTTCAGCCTGAGTGGCATCGTCCGGATACATGGCCACACCCACGGTCGCGCTCACCGACACCGTCTGCATGGCCAGCTGCATGGGCTGCGCCAGTGTCACCAGCAGCTGTTCGACGCGCACGGCGACACCGTGATGATCCTCGCCCGGCAGCAGCACCACAAAATCATCACCGGACAGGCGCGAAAGCACATCCTGCACGCCCAGGCTGGCCCGCAGGCGCAGGCTCATCTCCATCAACAGGAGATCACCCGTGCTGTGGCCCAGGGCGTCATTGATTTGCTTGAAATGATCCAGATCGATCCACAACAACGCCATGCGATCCACATGGCGAATCAGGTAGTTGAAGTGGCGATAGAGCTGGCTGCGGTTGGGCAGGCCGGTCAGCTGGTCGTAATTGGCCAGCTGGTGGATGCGCTCGGCACTTTGCTTGCTTTCCGTGATGTCTTCCTTGATCGCAAGATAATGGCTGGCCTCGCCCGACTCATCCAGCACCGGGTAGATGAGCATCGATTCCGTGTATTCGCTCCCATCCTTGCGTCTGCTGAGTATCTCGCCGCTCCAGGGCGCACCGCGCGCCAGCGCCTCGCGGATCTCTTGCTTCAGCGTCGGTGCATTGCGTGGCGAGGCCAGAAATCCGGGGCTGCGCCCCAGCACATCCTGCGGCGTATAGCCGCTGACCCGGCAGAAACTCTGGTTCACGTACTCGATGCGCATATCGGCGTCCATGATGAGAATGACGGCCGTGCTCTGCTCCACGGCAAGGCCCCATTTGCGCAGGCTTTGCTGCGACTGGCGCCGCTCGGTGACGTCGCGCGAAACGACGATGAAACCTTCGTCCAGCGCTGCGCCGGCGGTCTTGTAGGCGACCGAAAGCTCGAACCAGCGCTTCTGCCCGTCCTGCACTTCGAGTGCAATCACCCGGCCGCGCGAGAGCCCGAAGGCCCGCGCATCATCCAGTGCCTGCTGGACAATACCGGCCTGGGATTGCGGCATGATCTCGTGAAAGCTCCGTCCCAGCAATTGATCGGCCGGCGCCGACAGCTCTATGGGCCGGCCGGTATAGATGTCCCGGTACCGGCCCTGCATGTCGATTTCCAGCACCAGATCGGGCAGTGCGCCCAGTACGGCCGACTGGCGGGCGCGCGATCGATCGAGCAGCGCATAAGGCCGCTCGATCATCTCGATGAAGACGGCCCGAAACAGAAAGGCAAAGGCCAGCACCTTGTAGATATGGCCGACCAGCATGACGAGATTGCCCGGCTGATCATAGAGCGTGAAGAAATACTCTCCCTGGGCCATGACACACACTGCAATAAAAAAGCCGCTGGCATCGAAGCGGCGCGGCTTGCTCATGTGACGCCAGAAGCCCAGTGCCGCCAGAATATAGAGCAGCATGAGACCATACTTGTAGCCCGCACGGTAAAGCGTGAATCCGTCCTGCGCATCCCGAAGCGGCGGTACACGGTCGGGACAGCAGAGAATCAGCCAATGTGCGATGACGACGGCGATCAATACCGCCGACAACACCACCGGAAATCGCAGGCCACCCGGATCATCACGCCAGGTCAGCCAGGCCATGGCAAGCAATGACAGGGCGCCCAGGGAACGTGCCACCAGGGAGAACATGAGCGACTGCTGATAGTCGGGCGCCCCGATATAGGCCGGCATACCGGTGTAGGACATCATGTGGGAGAAATCCAGCACCGCCACACCCAGAAAGGCACAGGCCAGTACCAGCATGCCGCGCGGCAATCCCTGATGGCGGGATGCCCAGGTCACGGAAAAGATGAGCACTGCAATGATGATGGCCAGCGTTTCCAGCGCCACATGCAGGCTCACGGGAAGCACAATCAGATCGGCCACTCGAGGTGGCAGCAGCTGCACCCCTGCCAGGACCAGTAGCAGTCCGGCAATCAGGACAAGCGCCTGCCTGGCCTGGGGCCAGTGGCTTTGATGAACCCCCTTCAGCATGTCTTCAGTGCGCAGAGCCGTAAATTATGATGAATTATTCTGCTTTGCGTTTGTTCTCGCTGAATGCATTGTACGCACCGTCGCCATGACTGCCAAGTCCAAAATGAACACGGGACAGAGATGGCACAAACAGAGCACAAACAAAAACACCCCGCATGTATTGATGCGGGGTGTTTTTGTTGTATCGGGTTGCCTGACGATGACCTACTTTCACAGACGCGAGGTCCACTATCATCGGCGCGAAGGCGTTTCACGATCCTGTTCGGGATGGGAAGGGGTGGGGCCACCTTGCTATGGTCGTCAGGCGAAAAAAGGGGAATCAGCACGGATATGAGGTAGTGCATGTGCGCAGTTGATTTGATGCGCCTGCATGCGGATTGTGTTTGTGTTGTGGCACGGCACTTCACAAAGGGCAACGCACCCTTTGGCCATAACCTCTCATCAAGGTTATGGGATCAAGCCGCACGGGCAATTAGTACTGGTTAGCTCAATGCATTGCTGCACTTACACA